>ERZ838577.451-NODE-451-length-66447-cov-36.179163_pt1 | contig 66447 bp, 52 predicted proteins | sample MGYA00519682_ERZ838577 | MGnify/ENA primary metagenome ERZ838577 (study PRJEB31850, sample SAMEA3708838) | human gut metagenome | biome: human gut; feature: human-associated habitat; material: faeces | place: China | collected 2014 ... | reverse complement strand
CTTGCATGTGTTAAGCACGCCGCCAGCGTTCGTCCTGAGCCAGGATCAAACTCTCAATAAAATGGTATTTCAACAGCTCTCGCTGTTCAAACCTTTATCGAGCTATTTGTCATAGCTTGCAAAACTTTTTATCCTTGCCTTCCGCCGTAATTGACTAAACCGGCTTCCGGCAAGCTCGATGTCTTTTCAGACACCTCATATCTGGTGCTTCTTTGTTCTTCGTTGTTTAATTTACAAGGTACACGCTCCAACCGCGGAACGAATTTTAGGTTACCACAACTTTCCGGCCTTGTCAACACTTTTTTGTGTTTCTGCAATTTTTCTTCACTCACGACGGAGAAAGGAAAACCGTTGTCGGAAAGCCGTCCGCTTTTTGCGAACAGGTCGTATCTTAGCACGCCGCCGGAGCTTTTGCAAGTCTTAATTTTGTATTTTTCGTTTTTCAGTCAAACAGCACAATCAGAGCCTCTTATGTCCGTCATAACTGTCAAAAATAACAGGAGAGAGGCGGGCAAAGCCCTCCTCCCTCCGAATATTTGACGGCTTTAGCCGTTGCAGCCGACGCCGAGCATCTGGCACAGCAGCGCAAGCAGAGCAGCACAATTCATAGCGCGTGAGCCTCCTTATCGGTAGTTTCGTCTTGATCAAGGACGCCGTCTATGATACCGCGCAGGCGGGCAGAATGCAAATGCAATGTCTTCCAGCGTTTTTTCTTGTCAGGAAAAGCGACGCGTGCTATACTATATATTTATTATGAGACCTGCCATTTCATCGACTGCCAAAGGAGCGAAGAGATGAATCCCAAACACACCTTAAAGGAATATGCCGACGCGCTCACGCGCGCCGGGCTTCTGACCGCAAGTACACTGACGCCCGCAGCGGAGGGTACCGTCATCGACTGTCTGAGCTACGACACGCGCAGCCTGCACGGCACCTCGCTGTTTCTCTGCAAGGGCGCACACTTCAAAGCGGAGTACCTCTCTGCGGCGCTCGCACAGGGCGCGGCCGCCTATGTCGCCGAAAAGCCCTACCCCGTGGACGCGCCGCAGCTGCTTGTGAGCGACATCCGCTATGCGATGGTCGTACTCGGCCAACTCTTCTACGATCATGTGACCGACAAGCTCACGAGCGTCGGCATCACGGGCACCAAGGGCAAGAGCACGACCGCCTACTACGTCCGCTCCATCCTCAATGACTGGCTCACGAGCGAGGGTAAGCCCCCATGCGCCATTCTCTCCTCCATCGACAATTATGACGGCGTCATCGCCGAGGAGTCGCACATCACGACGCCCGAGGTGCTGGAGCTCTATCAGCATTTTCAGAACGCATACGATTCCGGCATTTCCCATCTGGTGATGGAGGTCTCCTCGCAGGCGCTCAAGGTCGGGCGTGTGCGCGGTATGACCTTTGACGTGGGCGCGTTCTTGAACATCGGCACCGACCACATCAGTCCCATCGAGCACCCGGATTTCGCGGATTACTACGCCTCGAAGCTGAAGCTCTTCGACAGCTGCCGCGTCGGCTGCGTCAACACTGACGCCGACCACGCCGCGGAGACCGTCGCCCACGCGAGGTCGGGCGGCTGTGAGCTCATCACCTTCGGCAGCCACGCAAGCGACACGGTCTTTTGCGAACGGGTCGAAAAGCGCGCCGACGGGCTGTACTTCACCGTGCGCTCGCCGAAGTACAACGGTGAATTTTCCATCACGATGCCGGGTCTGTTCAATGTCTCCAACGCGCTCGCCGCGATGGCGATCTCCATGGCGCTCGGCGTGCCGGAGGAATTTGTCCGCTCGGGTCTGCGCAAGGCGCGGGCGAACGGACGGATGCAGGTCTACGAAAGCCGTGACAAGCGGGTGACCGTCATCGTGGACTACGCGCACAACCGCATGAGCTTCGACGCGCTCTACCGCTCGACAAGGGTGGAGTATCCCGGCAAGGAGATGATCTCCGTGTTCGGCTGCCCCGGCTCGCACGCGCTCCAGCGCCGCCGCGACCTCGGCGAGCTGAGCGGCGAGAACTGCGCCTTCGTTTACATCACGGAGGAGGACTCCGGCGAGGAGCCGTTCGCGCAGATCGCCGCCGACATCGAAAAGCACGTCAAATGCCCGCACCTCGTCTGCGAGGACCGCGCCGAATGTATCCGCCGTGCCATTCTCGACCATCCCGAGCCGCACGTCATCCTGCTCACAGGCAAGGGCGAGGAGACAACCATGAAGCGCGGCAGAGAGTTCGTCCCCTTTCCGAGCGACGTGGAGCTGACCCTCAGATATCTGGCAGAATATGACGAAAAGGAAGCGAAGGCATGAAGAAAAAAGACTTTCTGCCCATCATTCTCGGCAGCGACGAGAACGCCTACGGCACGGCGCGTCTCTTCCGCGAGGCGTACCCCGAGGTCACGCCGCTGCTCGTGTGCACCGCGCAGCTCATTCCCACGCGGCACTCGCGTCTTTTTGACTGCCGCATCATCGCCGGCTTTGAACGCGAGGAGGTCTTTCCCGACGCGCTGCTCGGCGTACTGCGCGAGTGCTCCAAGGGCTACGAAAAGCTGCTCGTCATCCCCTGCTCGGACTATTATACCGGTCTGCTCTGCCGCCATTATGACCACTTTGAGGGACTGATCGCGAACCGCTTCATCCCCGAGCAGCTGCTCGAGACCTTCGACACCAAGGATCGGTTCTACGCGCTCTGCGAGCAGTACGGCATGGACTATCCCAAGACCGTCATCGCCGCGCCCGACGAGCGCATCGAGGTCGCCGACCGTCTGCCGTTTGACTTCCCCATCGTCGTCAAGCCGGAAAACTCCAACGCGCTCGACTACCTGCGCTGCCACTTTGAGGGGCAGAAGAAGGTCTTTTTCTTCGACACCAGGGAGGAATACCTCACGATGGTGCGCAGCATGAACGGCTCCGACTATCGCGGCAAGCTCATCCTTCAGGAGTTCATCCCCGGCGGGGACGACGCCATGCGCGTGCTCAACAGCTACTCCGACACGGACGGAACGGTGCGCGCGATGTGCCTCGGCCAGCCGGTGCTCGAATACTACGACCCCAAGAGCGTCGGCAACTACGCCGCCATCCTCTCGCGCGGCGACACGCTGCTCTACGATAAAATGCAGCGGTTTTTGCAGGCCATCGGCTACGTCGGCTTCTCCAACATCGACATGAAGTACGACAGCCGCACCGGGCGCTATGTGCTCTTTGAGATCAACCCGCGGCTGGGCCGTTCGAGCTTCTTCTGCCGCGCGGCGGGCATCAACATGATGAAGCTGCTCACCGAGGACGTGGTCTACGGCCGCCGTGGGAAGTGCATCTACAACGAAACGACCGCGCTGTGGTCCAACGTCCCGCGCGGCATCCTGACGAGGTACGTCACCTCCCCCGCCCTGCGCGAGGAGATGAAGCAATACAAAGCCCTGCACACGCTCTGGTGCGGCGGCGACCTCGCCCCCGCGCGCGTGTACCGGCTGGCAAGGTATTATGCCGCACAGTACAAGAACTTCGCGCACTATTATTTTGATAAGAGCAAAGAGAAATGACGCAGAAGCGCCGGCACGGAGCCGGCGCTTTTCTTATTTCACAATGCCGTAAAGCTCCCGCAGGTCGCGGATCTCGTAGTCCACACGGAGGCTTGCGGGTCTCGCCAGCCGCTTGGGATTGTACCAGCAGCAAGGGAGACCGTAGTTGTTTGCGCCCTGAATGTCGCTCGTGAGGGAGTCGCCGATGACCAGACAATTTTCCCGCGTAATGCCGTCGATGTGGGCGAACACATAGTCAAAGTATTCCACGGACGGCTTCGCCGCACCCGCGGTCTCGGAGATGAACGCCTCCTCAACGTAGGGCGCGAGCGCCGAGCGCCCCAGCCGCCCGCGCTGGACGGACTCGACCGCGTTGGTGATGAGATGGATATGGTGTGTTTCGCGCAGCTTGGCAATGACCTCCGCGGCATGTGGCATAAGATAGGTCGCATTGCTCAAGCTCGCCAGATGGACGCGGTTGCACGCTGCCGGCTCAAGACCGCGGATGCCCTCGGCGGCGAAGAAGGCGCGAAAGCGCTCGAGCACCGTTTCGTCCTTTGTCAGCTCGCCGCGGTCAAAGCGCTCCCATGTTGCGTTGTTGATGATCTCAAAGCGATCAAAAAGCGCCTGCGAAAAGGGCAGGCCGAAGGCGTCGCACACGGCGCGGAAGGCGTGAGCATTGGCCTCATCGAAGCAAAAAAGCGTGTTGTCGGCGTCGAAGAGCAGATAGGGATAACGTGTCATAGACGGGTCTCCTTTGATTTTTTTGCCATGATACCACACTCTTTTGCGTTTCGCAATCAAATTTCCCCTGCTGCGCGCATAGAGTAGGAGGGAATGGAAAGGGGGACGCCTATGGAAAAAACGATCGCCATGCTCGGCGGGGACCGGCGCATGGCGCTGCTCGCGCGTCTGCTCGCGGAGGACGGCCATCCGGTGCGGACGTGGGGACTCGCCGCCTTCGGCATGGAGGACACGGCGTTGGAGGAAGCGGCGCAAGTCGACCGCGTCGTGCTGCCCGTGCCGCTCTCGCGCGGGAAAAATCTCAACTGCACCGCCGCGGCGCTGCCGCTGTGCGGATTGTTCGCGCTGCTGCGTCCGGAGCAGCGCCTCTACGCCGGCGGCGTGAAGGCCGCCGACCGCGAGGCCGCGGCGGAATTCGGCCTGACGCTGACCGACTACCTCTCGCGCGAGGAGCTGGCGGTGCGCAACGGCGTGCCGACGGCGGAGGGCGCCATCGAGGCGGCGATGGCCGCGACGGACGTGACTCTCTGCGGCACGCCGTGTCTGGTCATCGGCTTCGGGCGCATCGGCAAGCTGCTCGCCCACCGCCTGCGGGGGCTGGGCGCGGAGGTCACGGTCAGCGCACGGCGGCTGGACGATCTCGCGTGGATCGACGCCTTCGGCTACCGCGGTCTCCGCACGAACCGTCTCGCCGGACGGCTCGGGAGCTTCCGCGTCGTCTTCAACACCGTGCCGCACATCGTGCTCACAGAGGAGCTGCTGCGTGAGCTGCCGCGCGAGTGCGTGCTGCTCGAGCTGGCCTCGCAGCCCGGCTTCGACCGTGCGGCGGCGGAGGCGCGCGGGCTGAAGTGCATCGCTGCGCCGGGACTTCCCGGCAGGGCCGCGCCGGAGACCGCGGCGCGCGCCATCAAGCTGACCTTGGAAAAAATATGGGAGGAAGAAGCATGAGAACCGAACGCATCGGATTTGCCCTCTGCGGCTCATTCTGCAATCACCCGAAAATTTTGATGCTCTTTGAGGAAATGGCCGAGAGCTTTGAGCTGGTCCCCATTCTCTCCGAAAACACGGCGCGGTACGACACCCGCTTCGGGCTGGCCGACGATCTCATCGCGCGCGTGGAGCGCGCGGCGGGGCGTCCCGCCATCCGCACCATCGTGGAGGCCGAGCCGTTCGGCCCGCAAAACCTGGCCGATGTCCTCGTCATCGCGCCCTGTACGGGCAACACCCTTGCCAAGCTCGCCCACGGCATCACCGACGGGCCGGTGACGATGGCGGCAAAATCCCATCTGCGCAACGGCAAGCCCGTGGTCGTCGCGCTGGCGACGAACGACGGTCTGAGCGCGAGCGCGCCGAATCTCGCCGCGCTCCTCAACCGGAAGAACTACTACTTCGTTCCCTTCGGGCAGGACGACCCGCAGGGGAAGCCCACCTCGCTCATCGCTGACTTTTCGCAGCTTGTGCCGACCGTTGACGCGGCGCTGCGCGGCGTGCAGCTCCAGCCGCTGCTGGTGAAATAGGCGCAAAAAACGACCGCTCATGCGGTCGTTTTTTCATTCCTGTAAAATGCTCAGATAATCCGCGACGCTGCCGAGGACAAACGTCGGCTGCACCGCGCTGCCGACGAGGTCCGCCTCCTTCGTCTCGCCCGAGAGGACGAGCACCGTGTCGATGCTTGCGTTCGCGCCGCAGGCAATGTCGGTGTAGAGCCGGTCGCCGAGCAGCACCGTCTCCTCTGCGGAAAAGCCGCCGTGCGCCATCGCAAGGTGCGCCATATCGGGCCGCGGCTTGCCGATGACATAGGGCCGCCGTCCGGTCGCGCGGAAAAGCATCTCGCACACGCTGCCGCAGTCCGGCACAAAGCCGTACCACGTCGGGCAGACCCAGTCGGGATTGGTGGCAAGGTAGTCCGCGCCGCGGTTCAGGAGAATGCAGGCGTCCTCTAACTTCTGAAAGGTCAGCTCGGTGTCGAAGCCCATCACCAGGGCGTCCACCGCCGCGTCGCGGTCGTCCGTCAGGCGCAGTCCCGCCTGCGTGAGCTGCCGCTTCATCGACTGTGTGCCGCAGACGTAGAGGAGCTTTTCCGCCATGCCCTGCGCGCGCAGATGCGCGATGAGCGCGTCCACGCTCGTAAGGAAGTCGGAGATCTCCGTCTCCACGCCGAGGCGGCGCAGCTTCTCCACATAGCTCTCCGCCCCGCGGGAGGAGTTGTTCGTCAGAAAGCGGTACGTCCCGCCGCGCGAGCGGATCGCGCGCAGGAAGTCCGCCGCGCCGTCAAAGAGTCGTTCGTCCAGATAGAGCGTTCCGTCCAGATCGAGCAGGAAGAGCCGCTTGGCGCGGAGCCGTGCAAGGTCGGGCATGGCTCAGGCCTTCTTTTTGCCGTCGATGGCGATGAAGAAGAAGGAGCTGACAGCCAGCAGGAACGGATAGAACAGATTCGGAATGATCTCAAACGCGGAGACCTGATACCCCAGCTCGTGCGCCGCGGCGATGGCGACGAGCATCTGCGCGCCGTAGGGGATGATGCCCTGGAAGATGCAGGAGAAGGTATCGAGAATCGACGCCGCCTTGCGCGGCGTGATGCCGTATTCCTCGCTCATTTCCTTTGCGATGGGGTTCGCTATCACGATGGCGACGGTGTTGTTCGCAGTGGCAATGTCCATCGCGCCGACGAGCAGGCCCATGCCGATCTGTCCGCCGCGCTTGCCGCGGAACGCTTTTCTGATCCAGCCCAGCAGCGCCTCAAAGCCGCCGTACTCGCGGATGAGGGCGCAGATGGCGGAGACGAGGATGGCGACCATCGACGTTTCAAACATGCCGGCGGCGCCGCTGCCCATGTTCTCCAGCAGCGCCTTGACCGCAAGCACGCCCGTCTGTCCGGTCGCGCCGGTGGCAAGCACGATAACGGCCCCGGACACAATGCCGATGAGCAGCACCACGAACACGTTGATGCCGATGATGCCGCCGACGAGCACCAGCACATAGGGGATGATCTGGATCAGGTGATAGCCGGGGATCTCCGCAGGGACGACGTCGGCGTTCAGCGTCAGCACGAGGATGAGCACGAGCGTCGCGAGCGCCGCGGGCAGAGCGATGTGGAAGTTCTCGCGGAACTTATCCTTCATCGCGCAGCCCTGCCCGTTGCAGGCGGCGATGGTGGTGTCGGAAATGAAGCTCAGATTGTCGCCGAACATCGCTCCGCCCATGACAGAGCCGATGCACAGCGGCAGGGAATAGCCGCTTGCCGCGGCAATGGGGATGGCGATGGGCGTGATGAGCGTGATGGTGCCGACGCTCGTGCCCATGGCGGTGGAGACGAAGCAGCTGACGACGAACAGCACCGCCACGGCAAACCTGGACGGGATGATCGAGAGCATGAAATACGCCACGCTCTCCGCGCTCGAGCGGCCCACCACGCCGACGAAGATACCGGCGGCAAGGAAGATGAGCAGCATCGTCACGATGTTCTTATCGCCGATGCCCTGTCCCATCAGCGTGAGCTTGTCGTCAAAGCTCAGCGCGCGGTTCTGGCAGCACGCCGCCAGCAGCGCGACAAGAAAGATGACTACAATAGGGATGGAATAAAAGCCCATCGGGATCTTGAGCACATACTCAAAGATAAGTCCCAGCCCCAGGTAAAGGAGCAGGAACTCAAGGATCGGCAGCAGCGCTGCGGGATTGGCTTTCTTCTGCATAGTGATTTTTTCCTTCCTGATTTTCTCTCTCGTATTCTTAACACACCCGTGTGCGGAAACGGCGGCTCACTCCGCCCAGCGGAAGCTCTCGCGGCCCGCGCCGAGCTGAAAATGGTATTTGACGATGCCGAGGTCCACATGGCTGTAGCTGCCGCCCCGGCTCTCCGCCCGAACGGTGTCGTCCGGCAGGAGCGTGAAGCGGAAGCGCTGCTGGTTCATCGCCGTGGGCGCGAGCAGCGCCGCCTTGAGGCCGCGGCCGAACCACTCGGGCAGCGCGCGGTCGGCACGGTACACCTCGCGCATCGGACGGCTCTCGTGCGCCTCGCCCTGCTCGGCCCCATAGCCGAACGCGATCACACACACGAGCCGCTCATCCGGTGCGAGCACATAGCTCCTGCGCGCGACCGCTTTTGAAAAGGTCAGGCCCACCCAGCAGGTATTGATCCCCAGCGTCTGCGCGAGCAGCACAAGGCGTTCGCCGAACCAGCCGGCGCGCTCGTCAAGATCCTTTGCGCGCTTTCCGGCAAGCACGATGTAGTTGCACACGCCGCGGAATTTCCCGTAGTGCGCAAAAAAGCCGCGGAACGCCATCGGCTCATTCATCACAAGCTGGATGTGCAGTCCGCCCTCGGCGTTGCACGCGCGGATCTCCGCGCGCAGCGCGTTCACGATCGCCGGCTCGACCGGCTTTGTCAAATAGGTACGCACGCTGTGGCGTGCGGAGATCGCCTCCTGCACGGTCATGGAATTTCCCTCCTGTTCCCATATTCCGATCAATTGAATATTTATTGTATCACAGGAATTTTAGAAAGAACAGCCATATTTTGAACTTTTTTCAATTTTTTGCCTCTCGGGGACGAAAAAAGGAGGCTGCCGCGCCTGCGGCAGCCTCCTGTGTCAGTTTTGGGTTTTTGCCGCCGCTTTGACGGGCAGCACGAGCTGCATGGAAAAGATGCCGCCCCGTGCGCGGAACTCGCACAGTCCGCCGCGCCGCTCGGCGATCGTCTGGATGCTGCGGCAGCCGTAGCCATGCCCCGCGCGCTCGGAGACCGGCAGGCCGTCGCGCATGACAAGCCCCTCGGCACAGGGGTTTTGGATCTCCACGAGCAGCTTGCCCAGCCGCACGCCGCAGTAAAGCGTCACCCAGCGGTCCGCCTCCGGCTGATCGGACACGGCGCGCAGCGCGTTCTCCAGCGCATTGGAGAGCACGGCGCACAGCTCGGTGTCGGAGACCGACAGCTCGCGCGGGAGCTTCGCGTCCACCTCCAGCCGAACGCCCATGCGCTGCGCCTTTCCGGCGAAGGAGGAGCAGAGCAGGTTCACCAGCTCGTTGTCGCAGTAGCGCTTTGGCGTGATGCGCTCAATATCCGAGCGCACCTTGCGGATATATTCCTCCGCCTGCTGCGGCTTTCCCGCCGCCAGAAAGCCGTCGATGGCGTTGAGATGGTGGCGCATATCGTGCTGATAGACGGCGGTCTGCACCTCTGCCCGGCGCAGCGCGTCCACCTCGATCTGCGACTGCTTCAATCCGGCCTCGAGCATGGTGCTCTGCATCTCCGCCTGCGCGCGGCGGCTGCTTTGGGCGTGATAGGCTGTGAGAAACATAACGTAAAAAGTGATGAGCGCCGTGGGCAGGAACTCGTTGATCGCCCCGTAGCCGCGATAGAGCGCGTCGGAATAGACGACCGTGGCGTAATCAAAGAAATAATACGCCACCGGCAGGCTGCCGAATAAAAGCAGCGACTGCGGCGAGGCCATCATGGCCGCGTAGGCCGGGCGGACGAAGAAGCGGTAGAGCAGATAAAACAGCGGCCCGATCACCAGTGTGTAGCAGATCTCGCCGATCAGCTCGGAGCGGGTAAGCGCCGTGACCACCAGGTCCACCCAGCGCGGGAGCTGGCAGCAGAGGTAGGCCGTGCAGACGCTCACCAGCGCCACGTCGACTCTCTTCTTCAGAATGAAGATCAGGATGAGCGCCAGCGGCAGGTGAACGATGAGCGGGTAGAGCTGCCGCGCCATGTCCGCACCCAGCGCCAGCCAGCACACGCTCTGGATCATCAGAAACAGCGGGCAAGCGGCAAAAACAAGCGTTCTCTGCTTCGTATTCTCCCAGCCGCCGGAGATGAAGGTGCTGAGAAACAGGCCGTAGAGCAGCACCAGCCCGTAGTTAAAAACGCCGAGCGTGGTCAATACGGACATCGTCTCACTCCTCCCTCTGCGCGAACAGCAGCTTCATATAGTCCTTTTGAAGCTGGGGGTACAAAAGGCGTGAGACCGGCAGCTCGCGGCCCGAAAAGGTGCGGAGCCCGGTGGGTGAAAGCTCCTCGATCTGCAGCATATTGACGATGTAGGAGCGGTGGATGCGCATGAATTCCGGCCGCGTGAGCAGGGCGTCCTCGTATTCCTTCATCGAGCCGACGACCTCGCGCACCTGCCCATCGGCAAGGTTGAAGTAAAGGTGCTTGCCGTTGACCTCCACATAGGTGAGCTGCGAAAACGGCACGCGCACGATGATGCCGCCGGTGCGAAGCGTAAGCGCCTCCTGCGGGCGGCGCTCACGCAGCTCCAGCCGGTCAAGGATGGGATAGAGCGTCTTGGCGCGAATGGGCTTGAGCAGGTATTCCAGCGCCTGGACGCTGTAGCTGTCGTAGGCGAAGCCGGGGGACGAGGTGAGGAAGATGATGTCCGCCGCCTTGTCAAAGCCGCGGATCTCGCGCGCGGCATCCATGCCGTTCAGCCCTGGCATCATGATGTCGAGCAGGTACAGCGTGAAGCGCTCATGGCGCGCCGCGTCCAGCAGCTCCGCCGCGCTGCGGAAGCTCTTCACGCGCACGGGCGTGCCGCGATCCGTCTCCCACGCACCGAGCAGCTCCGTCAGGCTCCCGAGCTCCTCCGTCTGGTCGTCGCAGACTGCGATGTACATGACGCCATCCCCCTTTCCTCGCTTCCTTTTGTCTTATTGTAGCATACCATTCTTTTTCTTTCCAGCATTATCTCACATTTCAAGCCGCAAATCCATACATTTCAAGTCGATATGGGTCCCTCCTGCCGGAGATTCCTGCTATACTGCAGAAAGCAAGCGATCCTCGTTTATCATTTCAATTACAGGAGGGAACCATGAAAAAGAAACTACTCAGCGCACTGCTCTGTCTCGCTCTGGCGCTCACCCTGCTGCCGACCGCGGCCCTCGCCGCGCCGACAAGGCTCAAGAGCGTCGACCTCGTCATCGACCTGCCGAAGGCGGGCGACCCCAACGAGATGGAGACCGAGGTCACCATCAAATCCATGAAAAGCGGCAACATTGACCTGCTCGCCAACGGCGCCGGCATCCTGTACACCGAGTGGCAGGGCGACGACGTGGAGACCGACGACGGCTATGCCTTCCGCGCAGGCACGACCTATCTCGTCAACATCAAGCTGGCCTTTGACACCACCAAGGGCTACTGCGCCAACTACAAAACCGTCAACGGCGAAAACCTCGTCGGCCCCGACACCTTCTCCGCCACCGTCAACGGCGTGCCCGCCACCATCCGCACCAGCGCCCAGTATTATCCCACCCTGCAGGTCAGCCTGACCCTTGAGGGCGAGCGCTATACCGAGCAGGAGAAAGAGGAGCTCAACGCCGATCTGACACGGAAAACAGACCTCCTCCGGCAGGCCAAGCGGGCAATGGCGACGCCCCGCACGCAGGCTGTGGCAGAGTCCAAGCAGCTTGAAAACTTTGTAAACGGTGTGACCGTCATGACTGACGCCAACCACGTTCTGGAGAACACCGACAGCATCCGCACCCTCATTCTGGACACCAATGGGAAAATAACGGATGGAACGTGCTTTTTCATCTGCTACGCGAAATATTTGAAGGAGCTCTGGCTCAGCGATAAGGTGGATGTCTATCAGTTTATTCAGGCGATGGATTCCTACCTTTGGCTGCCCATCGCCGGGTTATACCGGTGGGAGAGGCAGAGCGACCTGCCCTTCTACACCGCCGAGACCGTGGTGTATATCCCCGAATCCGCTGTGCCCGCGCTCAAGGCAGCCCAGGCCCAGCGCGGCTATAAGATCCCCTACACCATCAAGACCTACTCCGGCAATGACGTCTACGCCGCCCAAAAGGCGGGCGACGCCGCCGCGAAGGACAACTGGTGCACCGCCCACCAGTACACCCTGCAGATTCGGACGGCCGACCGTGTTTACACCTACGCGCAGGCCTGCCAATCTGCCCGGCGTTATTACTATTCCTGCGCCATCTGCGGCAAGTGCGAGTACAATGCGAACCATGTCGCTCCCCATACCTCGGATACGGAGATCCTGCTCAAGACAGAAAAGCTCGCCCACTCGGATAACGGCGAGTATCCCACGGCGGAGGCCTACATCGGCGTGAATGCCGCCGGAGAGCACGTCTACTGGCTCAGCTGCGAATACTGCGGCCACTCCTACCGCTATCTCCAGCAGCATCTGACCTCACGGGATGTTTACGCCTCCGGCACGGGAATGACCCTCGCGCAGTATCAGGCGGAAGCCAACGCCTCCCTGCAGTGGGAGGAAACGCAGGCGCTGAACACCACCGAGCTGTATCCCGGCACCTTCACGCTCTCGAAGAAGTCCGCCGCCAAGACCAGCTCCTGGGCTGAAAGCGATGTGAACCTCGCGCTCAACGACGATCTGCTCGATACTGCCCTGCTCGGCAGCGACTACACCAAGCCCATCAGCCGTCTGCAGTTCTGCTCCGTTGCGGTGCGTCTGGCGGAAACGCTGACCGGCAAGAGCATCACGCCCGCCGCCGCGAACACCTTCGCCGACACGAACAACGCCTACGTCCTCAAGGCCTATGCCGCGGGCATCACCACCGGCACCTCGGCGACCACCTTCTCCCCCAACGCCACCCTGAACCGTCAGCAGATGGCGACCTTCCTCCGCCGCACGCTGCAATATGTGGAGAAGAACTCCGGCTATTCCTACACCAGCTACACCTCCAAGCTCGCCTCCTACACGGATAACGCGCTGGTGCAGAGCTGGGCGAAGGAAGCGATGGCGTTTATGAACGCGCTTGATCTTGTCAAGGGCACCACCGCCACCACGCTCAATCCCAACGGCACCTGCACCATCGAGCAGGCGGTCATCGTAGCGGAGCGCAGCGTCTACGCCCACCAGATCGGCTGGTATCAGGCCGCGCCGGTGACCAACGTCTATAGCTATAATGGCAGCACAGGGGAGATCGAGCGCGAGGACGGGGAGTACACCTCCTTCGACAGCACCAACGCCAGCCTCCACCCGGGCGATCTCGTCTGGATCACGGGCAAGCTGACCGGTGTGAGCAATCTGCTGGCCACCGCCCCCGGCACCACCGTGGACCAATGCGTGTACTCCGCCTATCTCCCCGGCATCAACCCGTACACCGGACAGATCATGTATCTCCACTATCGCGACCTCATCCCCGTCCGCGGGTAAGCAGGCAAAAAGGCGCGGAGACCGATGGTCTCCGCGCTTCCTTTTTTCCTCGGCTTCCGGTCATTTCGGCGCAAATGTCCGGGAGGGCTTGCGGGATGCGCCGCGGGATGGTATGATTGAGATGAGCGCATCGCGCCCGCCCCTCCGCCGTCACACCGCGGAGGGAGAACCGACAAAGCCGAGGAAACAACACATGGCATTGAAAAACAGCACCGACCGCGGCGCTCTGGAGCGTCTGCTGCTCTCGCGCCTGCCGCGCAAGGAGATCAGCGCGCTCGTGCAGAGCTACACGCAGCCCTACCGCGAGCTGATGAGCTACTACCGCTGCGCGATGATGGAGGTCGAGACCAAGTTCAACGTTCTCAACGAGGAGCTTTCGCTCCAGTATGACCGCAACCCCATCGAGAGCATCAAAACGCGCCTCAAGTCCCCCGAGAGCATTGCCGAAAAGCTCCAGCGCCGCGGCTTCCCGCTGACGGTGGAGAGCATCGAGGAAAATCTCAACGACATCGCCGGTGTGCGCGTCATCTGCTCCTTCCCGTCGGATATCTACCAGCTCGCCGACGCCTTTCTGAAGCAGGACGATATCACGCTCCTCCAGCGCAAGGACTACATCGCCGAGCCCAAGCCCAACGGCTACCGCAGCCTGCACCTCATCGTGGAAACGCCCATCTTCCTGCACGATCAAAAGCGCATGATGCGCGTCGAGGTGCAGTTCCGCACCATCTCCATGGACTGGTGGGCAAGCCTTGAGCACAAGATCCGCTACAAGAAGGATCTGCCGGAGCTCGATCACGTCAACCGCGAGCTGTTCGAGTGCGCGCAGATGAGCGCGCAGCTCGACGCGCGCATGGAAAAGCTCCAGCGCCTCGCCGAGACCGCCGCCGCGGAGCAGCACACCGACAGCCGATGGGGCGAGCGCCGGTCCGGCCCGCTCACGCGCTGAGCGCCGGACTCCGGCGCGGCAGCGTCTCCATACCCGTTTCCCGTTCCATAAACCAGCAAGGCTCCCCTGCCGAAGCAGGGGAGCCTTACTGTTCGTTATAGCGTATATCGCGGGTCGACGCTTACACCGTCGCCTGTAGGAAGCGCATCAGCATGGCTGCGACCTGCCCGCGCCGGGCAAGATCCTGCGGCGTCATGCGGTTGCCGCCCACGCCGTTGAGGATGCCGTTGTCCACGCACCACCTCACGGCATCGCGCGCCCACGCGCTGATGCTGTCCGCGTCATCGAAGCCCAACTCGCCGCTGACGGCGGGGGAGCCGGCATAGCGGTAGAGCATCGCCGCCAGCTGCTCGCGGGTGACCGGCTGCTCGGGAGCGGTTCCGTCGGAAATGCCGTTCTCGACCGCCCAGGCCGTGCCCTTGGCGTACCACGTCTCCCCGCCGGCCGTATCCGCTCCGGCAAGGCGCGCGAGCACGGTGCTGACCATGCCGCGGGTCATGGAGAGGTCGGGGCCGAAGGCGTCATTGCCCACGCCGTTGAACAGCTCGCGGGACGAGGCAAACTCCACGGCGTCCTTTGCCCAATGGTCCGCCATGTCGTTAAAGCGCTTGGCGTTGTCGATGATCTTGAGCCGCACGTCGCCCTCCGCGCGGAGCGCGATGCCGGTCTCGGTCACGACCGAGCCCCTGACGATCTCCTCCGTGCCGTCGGGATGGACGATCACGGCGACCATGCTGCCGGTCGGCTTGCTCACGGGAATATCCACACGGGTGCTGCCGACACTCTTGGGCACGCTGACGGAGGCAGTGATTCCGCCGCTCGCGGACTCGACGGTTTCAACGGTCGTGCCGTCGGCGCGCTTTTCGACGGTGCTCACGCTGCCGTCAGGCTTCGTCTCGGCGACGGTCGTGCTGCCGTCGGGCTTCGTGGTGGTCGCAACGGTCGTACCGTCGGGCTTCGTCTCGGTCTTGGTGGTCGAGCCGTCCGCATTCGTGACCGTCTCCGTCTTGCCGACCGCGCCGCCCGAGGCCGGCGCGGAAATATCGAGACCGCTCTCCTTGGTGTAATCGGCGGTGTAATATACGGTGACCGTCTCGCCGCCGTTTAGCCGGTAATCGGCGATACCCACATTGGGTGCCTTGCCGTTGACCTTATACAGCCAGCCGCTGTTTGGTCCCTCGTTATACTGGCCGAGCGTTACGCCGCTGCGGATCACGGCACGCAGATAGCCGTCCTTGATATTCAGTATCAGACCGGCCTGCGCCGCCGCTGTCTCGAGCGCTTGCTCAACGGTCGCACCCTCGGCGACCCTGACGCTGCCGGAATACCACGCGCTTCCGCTGCCCGGCTCGATGCTGACCGCGACCGAGATCCATTCCGCTGTCGTCGTACTGCCGGCCGAGCCGCCGGTGCCGCTATCCGTTGAGGTGGACGGCACCGTACCGGCGCCATCGGATGTGAAGCCCTTGTTCGGCTTATTCGGCGTAATCACTGTGGTGTTGCCGGACTGAGAGGTTTTGGTTGTCTGAGTGTAAATATTGAAACTCTTGAAACTCTTGGGATCACTGCTGAGAGATTCAAATTTCTCCAATGCAACCAGTGCGCGGAATCCCTGCTCTGTGGCCAGTGCTTGGGCATTTTCGCCCTGGGTACCACTGATGTAGCTTGTAGTAAAGCCCTTTTGATCATCGTTGACATACAGCAGCAGGGCATCCGCCAAAGAGCAGCCACCCTTGACGAAGCGTTCATCCGAAGCTGGGTCGATACCGATGGCAGTCAGGCCGATGATGACCATGGCATCGGAGTTAACATTGCCGTAGGAGCCGTTGTCGCGCTGAGCCGCGCTCAGGCCCGCGACCGCCTTGGTGATGAACGCCTGTACGGCGGGATAATCCGCTGTGTTGTATTTTGCGAGCGCCGCCAGTGCCGTGCCGGTGGTGTCCGGGTCAGCAAAGGTTTCGCCTGCCCATTTGGTGAAGAACAGTCCGTCTTTGCCCAGATTTGCGCTGTCCGTCAGCAGAGAGATCATATTGGCTCTCTGCGCATCGGTCAGCTTGACCTGACCCGCCTGCTCCGCCAGCAGCACCCATGGCGCGGTGTAGTGGCTGGTGCCGAGGTTCATCGCCGCGAGCTTGGCGGCATTGCTGTATTCTGCGCCGTCCAGCGGGGTCAGCCTGGTGCTGTCGATGCCGAGCGCGGCGAGGATGATCTCCGCCTTGGCGCGGTCGGTCACGAGCGGCGTATTGCCCGCCAGCTCGTTGATGGTCAGATTCAGATAATTTTCCCTTGCAGTATCGCTGGTTTTCACCGCGGCGCCGTCCAGCTTGGCATAGGCTGCCATATCGAACACGACCCAGTCGCTGGAGCTGTTGGTGTAAGTTGCTGCGATCTTGTCCATCAAGGTTTTGCGGGCACTGATACCGTCAACAGCGGCGGGGTAAATGTTCACCGTGACCGGCTTGCTCAGGGTCTGGTCACCCTTGCTCCAAGTGATGGTAGCGGTCGCCTCGATGACCTTGCCGGTGTCGTTCTTCTTCGCAAGCTGCAGCTTGCCGTCCACCACTTTGAGATAATCCTTGTTGGTGTCGCGCTCGCCCACGGAGCAGGTGACGGTGATGCCTTTATCTGCGGCTTCGCCGCTCTTGAGCAATGTGATCTCGTAATCCTTCTCGGCAGTAGCGGGCACCGCCAGCACATCGTTGTACTTTCGGGATTCCTTCAGCAGCTCGTCCTCGGATTCGCTGCCGCCAGTGTAGGTGTTGCTGCCGCTGTTGATGAGATAGCCGCTGCGGATGATGCCCTTGCCGTAGAGATTATTGGTCTTGCCCTCTGCGCCGATCAGGATGCCGGTGTTGGAGCTGTCCTGAATGGCGGGCTTGAAATCGCCGGTCTGATAGCCCGCCTCGCCCAGCAGGCCGCCGACCGTGCAGCCGGGAGCATTGATGGTGCCGGTATTATTGCTCTTGCTGACCTGCACGCAGTTTTTGTTGGCACCCACCAGACCGCCGACCTTGGCGTCCGTATCGGTGCCGGTGACGATGATGGTACCGTTGTTGGTGCAGCCGTCCACGGTCATGCGGATATTTTTATAAACATATTCCACGCCGTCATCATAGCCGCCCACCAGACCGCCGACACCGGCGCTGCCCCGTGCCAGAGAAGAAACGGTGGCGTTGTTGACGCAGTTCTTGATCTCGACCTTGCCCCGGGCACACCCCGCGATGCCGCCCACATGAGCATAGGGCTCGGAGCAGTAGACCGTGCCGTTCACGGTCAGATTCTCCACCACCACGGTGGGCTGGTCATCAATGGACGTGGTGCTGTCTCGGTCAATTTTACTGTCCAGACAGCCGAAGAAGCCGAAATAGCGCAGGCTGGGGTCGTCCACCGTGATCGTCACGCTGTGGCCGTCGCCGTCAAAGTGGCCGCTAAAGGTCAGCGGCGTCCAGGAACCGGGAACGGTAATGTCCTTTTCCAGTTTGACGTAAGCGTCGGAAAGCTTGCCGTTGTTGACCTGTTCTGCAAAATAACGCAGTTCTGCTGCCGTACCGATGAGGATGGGAGACTCCTCCTTGCCATTGCCCTCCGGCTTGGCGGTCTTGTAGGTCAGGGTGACCGCAATGGCCTTCTCGGTATCGTTTTCGCCCACGGTAAAGGGGGTCTCCGCCACATTGTTATAGGGGGAGTCTTCGCCGAAGGTGACGGAATAGCTGTAATCGCCCGCCGCAGAGAGGGTGTAGACACCATCTGTAGCTGTTAAAGTCTTGCCTTCACTATCTTTGACCGTCAGTGTACCGGTCTTCGTGCCGGTAAAGGTCAAGGCGCAGGAGAATACGCGTTTCGGATTGACGGTAATAGTTTTGGTGGTGCCATTATCGCTGTCGTAAATAGAAAACGCGGGTATGTACACATTTTCATATTCAGCGCCTTCACCAAAGATGACTGTATAGGAATAATCATCACCAGTCTTATTGATCATGTATTGACCATCACTGTTCGGTGTAAGGATCTGGTCGCCGTGCTTGACTACTAAAGTACCGCCTTGGGTATTTTCAAAAACGAGCGTGCAGGAGAACTGCGGAGCAGGGGGCGCAGCCGGAGTCCATTCAGGAACCGGATAGCCGTCCTCATTTTTGACAAAATCGGCAAATTCCAACGCTCTTATCCCATCTATGGATTCAACTGCTGTAGGAGTGCCTGTAACCGTAGTGCCGACATAATCTTTAGCATCTATTTCCTGTTTTGCATTTTTTAGATAATAGCAATTATCACCATATGTCAAAGTGCCGGCGTTTCTCTTAGAAGGTGTCATCAATGCCATTGTTCTGGCTGTAGAGCCGCTGACTTTGCCTGCATAATAACAATTTGCAAAAGTAAATTTCGTTGTGGTACCCGTAGAACCCAATAAGCCGCCCGCATAGCCTTCGCTTTTATCAGCCGTTACATTACCTAGAACAGCACAATTTTCCACCGTTCCACTTACCGCGCCTGACGTAGCTACCAAGCCGGCGGCATAATCTTTTTTTGCTCCAGTAACTGCAACATCGACTGTGCAATTGACAATTTGCAATTTGGCCGGATTATTGTAATAGCCAAATACTTCACCCACAAGACCAGAAACATAGTTGGTAGAGGGGTACTTCTCTGTACCCTGCGCAGTATAAGTCACGTTTCCAGTTACAACACAATTCTCGATCGTACAATTACCAGCATTTACATAAGCAATCAATGTGCTTAAATGATTATTGTCAGCCGTGCTGGTATTCGCAGAAACTGTAATCTTATCCAGTTTCAAGTTCTTGACTGTGCCGCTGTTCAAAGTACTGATTAGTGCAGTGTATTTCTTGTCCCGCGAACTACCACCGGCTTGGCCGGTAAGTGTCAAGTCAGAAATCACATGGCCTTGACCGTTGAACGTACCCGTCAAACTCTTAATGGGTGTCATTTCCGTGTTGGACATATCAATATTTGCCGTTAGCGTGATATTACCATCAATGTCCTTGCCGCCCAGCGCCGCCAGTTCCGCAGCGGAACTGACCGAAATGTCGCCGGTGACAGTGTCTCCACTATCCGCCGCCCGGACCGTGGCAGGCAGCAGGCCGATGACCATCACAAAGGCCATCAGCAGGGATAATGCGCGTTTTTTCATTTTTCTTCCTCCTTTTGCATGAAAAAAACGTCTGTACCCGCCCGCCTACGCGAGCCGTACAGACGCGAAAAGGGCGCAATGACCCCTTGGTGTCTCTCGGCTCCCGGTGTGGGCAGGAGCGTCCAAGGCCGTCCGGGCATTCTGACTGATCTCCTCGTGGGAGCTTCACAGTGACCCGCTCGCGGGGCTTTTCACCCCATTCCCCCGTTCCGGTTTTTCTCCGGCAGACGGCCTTGATCGCTATTCTTTTTCGCGGCAGGGCGTTTTCCCCGCCGCCTGTCCTATCATAAAGAAATTTTACCCAAAAAGCAAGAGCAAATCGCGGGTCGGCATCATGCGCGCCGCCTTCTCTGCATACTCACCGAAAAGCGCCGCCGGACTTTGCGCATTTTCCCGAAAAATTCGGGTGGGCAGCTTTCTCTTGCGGGAACGCTCTTTTTCTGTTAAAACGAAATCATGATCGCAAGTCCAATTTGAAAGGAGCGTGAACATTTGTCATTGTGAGGGAAACAGGCCAACGGCCTTGTGACGCAGCAGCGGGTGCTGCGCGCCGCCGTAGCGCAATTTCTGGAGAAGGGCTACACCGGCACGACCACCGCAGACATCACCGGCGCGGCAGGCATCGCTCAGAGCGCATTTTTCCACGTCTTTCCCAGCAAGGAGGCGCTGCTGCTCGAGCTGGTGCGGCGGATGTTCGGCGGGCAATTCGACCTCGCCGGGCAGCACAGCGGCGCGGCTGCCCCCGTGTTCCTCTATGCGGTGGAAACGGCGCTTTCACTTTCTATTGCCACGGCGCAAAGGAAGGCAAAAAGCTTGACGTGATCCGCAAGAATGCCAGCGTTGCCTTTGAAATGGATTGTCAGAATACCCTGAACTCTCCCCGCGCAAGCGGGAGCTCTCCGCCGTATCGCTTGAAGTAGTCCAGCAGCAGGTCGGACATCTCCGTGCCGATCTCGCGCACGATCGGGCAGCCGACATAGCCGTCGTACCCGCCCGTGCCGCTGGCGCGGTAGCTGCTCAGGCAGGCGGTGAACACGTCCGTGTCCTTCACGGGCGTTCCGTTGAATGTCAGCTCGACCACTCGCTCGCCCACGGGCCTTGCAATGTCGTAGGCATAGGTCACGCCGGCGTAGTAATCGTAATTATAATGCTCCACCTTGGGCTCCAGGAAGCAGTCCGACACCCGCAGCGAGCCGTCGGCGTTTCGGGTGAAATATTCCGCGCTGCGCTCCATCGCCCTGCGCAGGACGGCGCCGGTGATTTCCAGCACCGTCAGCGTGTTGGTGTAGGGGTAGGCGTTGAGAATGTCCCTGCGGCGCACGGTCTGCGGCAGACCGGCGGCGTCGTTGGCAAGGCTCGTGACCGAGAGCTGCGCGCCGCTCGCGGCGAGCTGCACGGTGTTGAAGAGGTCGGCGAGGGCGCTGCCCTCGGCCGCCATCCGCAGCGGCGTATCCGGCAGCATCGGCGTCTCCAGATGTCCCACCACCTGGTCGAGCCAAGCCTGTGCGCCGCGCTCCATATCGGCGAACTCCGCGAGCCAGTCCGCCCGGCATTCGCCGTGGGCGGGGACCGTTTCGCTGGAAAAGCGCTTCCCGCCGCCGGACACGGCAGCCTCTACCCGCAGGAACTCCTGTCCCTTGTCGGAGGGCTGCACCACGAAGGTGCCGCTCACCATCTGCCCGGGCACGGACATATGCTGGTGCCCGGTCAGCAGGATGTCGAGATTCAGCTCCTGACAGATGCGGTAGGCGACGTTTTCGCGGGTCGCGGAGAGCACGCGCCCCGTGGCGAGGTCGCGCTCAAAGCCGCCGTGGTAAATGCCGACCGTCAGGTCGACCTGATCACGCAGCCTTTCCAGCGCGGCGGCCACGGCGGGGATCGGGTCGGTGATCGCAATGCCGGCGAGGTGCTCCGGCTTTTCCCAGATGTTCACATAGTCAGTCACGATGCCGATGATGCCGACCCGCAGCCCGTTTTCCAGCGTGTGGATGCGCGCGGAAAAGCGCACCCCCGCCTCGTCCCAACGAACGTTCTCGCACACGCAGCGCGCTTTCAGCACGTTGAGGTAGCTGTCAAGGTACGGCATCCCGTAGTTGAAGTCATGGTTGCCCAGCGTCACATACTCATAGCCGCAGCGGTTCATCATCTCGGCGAAGCGCGCGGCGCTGCCGATGGTATCGTGGCAGAACGCCCCCAGCGGCGAGCCCTGCAGGATGTCGCCGCCGTCGATGACGAGGGTGTTGCCGTCCTTGCGGAAGCGGCTGGCGCACTTGAACAGCCCCAGCTCCTTTTCCCCCTGCCCGCGGTAATCGGTCGGATAAATGTAGCCGTGCAGATCGGAGGTAAAATAGATCGTCAGCTTTTTCTCGTCCATCGCTTACCCCCGTGCCAGCTTCACGCGGATCTTCGCCGAGATCCACTCGATGATGAGCACCAATACGATCAGCCCCAGCAGGATCGCGCCGACCTCGTTCCAGCGGTACGAGCTCATGGCGAAGATCAGCGGCGCGCCGATGCCGCCCGCGCCCACAAGACCGAGCACGGTCGCGTCGCGCAGGTTCATGTCGAAGCGGTAGATGATCGTGGAGGTGAAGTCCGCCGTCAGCTGGGGCAGGATGCCATAACGGATCTTCTGGAAGGTCGTGCAGCCCGCGGCGTCCAGCGACTCCAGGATCCGCTTGTCAAGGTCCTCGATGCTCTCGATGAACATTTTCGACACCATGCCGATCGAGCAGAGGGACATGGTCAGCAGGCCCGCGAACGGTCCGGGGCCGGTGACGCGAATGAACATCAGTCCGTAGACGAAGGCGGGGATGGTGCGGATGGCGGCGATGAGCACGCGGCCGACGAGCGCCACGCCCCGCGACACCAGATTGCTCGCCGACAGGAACGACAGGGGCAGCGAGATCACCGCGCCCACAATCGTGCCGAGGAAGGCGATGCAGAAGGTCTCCAGCAGCAGGTAGGGCACGCCGTCCGTGCCGAGTGTAAGGAGGAGCTTCGCCGAGGGATGGAAGATGCCGGAGAGAATGTTCCCCGCCACCTCCAGCCCGTTGCCGGTGGAGCTGCTGACCCTCACCGCCGTGCCGGACCACGCCAGAAGGCAGGCGACGATGAACGCCGCCAGCAGCTGCCACACCCACGTCTTCGGTGCGGAGGCATAGGCCTTTTTGATTCGTTCGTTCATAGCCGTTCCTCCTCACGTCAGGCGCTTGCGCAGCGCGTGGCTGATGCCCTCGATGACCATGACGGCGACAAAGAGGACGATCAGGATCATGCCAAGGCTGTCGTATTCGCGCCAGCCGATCTTTTCATTCATAATGAGGCCCAGTCCGCCCGCGCCCACATAGCCGAGGATAGAGGCGTAACGCACGTTGCCCTCCAGACAGAACAGGGATACGGACAGATAGGTGGGCAGCACCTGCGGAAAGACGGCGGTGGTAAAGGCGCGCAGGCGCGTAGCGCCCAACGCCTCCATGGCCTCGTAGGGCCCCATATCCACCGTTTCGATGATCTCAAAGAGCTGCTTGCCCACATAGGCAAAGGTGAAAACGGCGATGGCACAGGTGCCCGCCATGGTGCCGAGACCGAAAATGTAGGTGGCGATCAGGGCGCACACCAGCGTCGGCAGGGTGCGCACCAGACTCAAAAACAGGCGCACCAGAAACACCACAACGCGGTTCGTCACGATGTTGCTGGCTGCGGCGACGGCAAATGGGACCGCCAGCACCGCGCCGATGAAGGAGCCGAGGATGGACATTTTGATGGTGTCCCACAGCGGCTGCCAGATCTTGCCGAGGTAGGCGGTGTTCGGCGGGAACATCGCCTTGAGGATGTCGAAGAACTTGCTGCCCTTTTTCACCAGCACAGCAAGGTCAAAGCCCGTAATGCGGACGGAAAGGACGGTCAGCGCGATCAGCACAAGTAAGATCAGCGGCGCGCGGCTGCGCTTTTCCTCCACCGCCGTACCGTCCGCCAGTGTATAGACGTGAGGCTTGAAAATGCGGTCGTAGAGGCTCATACGCACTCCTCCGCGCCGCCCTGCTCCCCGTAGATGGAATCGAGCACCGCCTGATCGACCCTTGCGGAGGGTCCGTCATAGACGATCTTACCGGCGCGGATGCCGATGATCCGGTCGGCGTATTCCAGCGCCAGCTCCACATGGTGGATGTTCAGCAGGATGGAAATGCCCATCTCCTGATTGATGTGAACGAAGTCCTGCATCACCTGCTTGGCGGTCACGGGGTCGAGGGCGGCCACCGGCTCGTCCGCCAGAATGATGCGGGGGCTCTGGGTCAGCGTCCGCGCCAGCGCCACGCGCTGCTGCTGGCCGCCGGAGAGCTGGTCGGCGCGCATATACGCCTTGTCCAAAATGCCCACCTTGTCCAGAGACTCCAGCGCCTTGAGCTTGTCCTCCCGGCGGAACGCGCCCAGCAGCACGCGCCAGAAAGGCATATCCGGCACGCAGGCGGAGAGCACATTCTTGATCACGGTGGTGCGCGTGACCAGATTGAACGACTGGAACACCATGCCGATGCCCCGGCGGAACTGCCGCAGGCCTTTGCCGGACAGGGTGCTCACGTCCGTGCCGTTCACTGTCAGCGTGCCGGAGGTGATCCGGTGCATGCGGTTCACCGCCCGCAGCAGCGTGGACTTGCCCGCGCCGGAGCGGCCGATGATGGCGACGAACTCACCGTCCTGAATGGTCAGGTTCACATCGTCAAGGCCCACGGTGCCGTTGGGATATACCTTGGATACATGGTCAAATACGATCATACGGTCTCCTCTTCTTCCTGATATGAAACGCGGGGAGGACGGCACAGCGGAAGGTTCTTGTCTGTGCGTATCCTCCCCGCGTTTGGGAAAGTTCTGGCTTAGTTCGCGGCGGTCAGCTCCTGGATGAGCTTCTGCGCGGCGCGCTCGTTGTCATAGTCGGAGGACTGCGCCTTCTGGTAGCCGTTGTGACTGTAGATGGCGATGACCTGCTTGCCCTCGTCGGTGTTGCCGATGTTGATGAAGGCGTTCTGCAGGGCGGCGATCAGCGCGTCGTCCATGATCTCGGAGTTCTTGCTCACGGAGATGGTGTCGTTGTAGATGGGGGCGGTGACGCCGATGACGTTGGTCTCCTCCCAGATGGAGGCCTCGCGGTTGAACTCGGTGTTCCAGCGCTCGGCATAATCGCGGCGGGCGTCGGCATAGGTCACGAGCACGTCGACCTGACCGGAGGCAAGACGCGCGAAGGCACTGGCGTAGGAATCGGACTGCACGGCGCTGCTCAGGTCAGAGATGCCCTTGCCGTAGTGATCCTGCAGCCACAGGGCGGGATAGATGTAGCCCGCGGGAGAGGAGGTTCCCATGATGCTCCAGTTGGCGCTGTCAAGGTCCTCCCAGGTCAGCTCCTCGCCGCCGTTGACCTTGGCGGCCAGCTCCTGACCCTTATCGGAGGGACCGGCGATGATGAGCGCGCGGTAGGAGACCGCCTGCTTCTCGGACGCCTCGGTGGGCTGACCGTCGTTCCAGTCCTTGGCGTTGTCGGAATCCTTGCTCAGACCGTTGCGGGTCGCGGTCAGGATGACCTCGGCGCCGTCGTCATAGAGAACATAGGTGCCGCCCGGGATCAGACCGACGTCGATGGTACCGGCCTCAAGACCCTCGCCGACGGCTTCGTAGGTGGTGCCGACGGTGATCTCGACCTCGCCGACCTCATAGCCCTCCTTGGCAAGCTCGTCCTTGAGCAGCTGCTTGAGGGGCTCGGTCGCGGTGATGATCTCCTGCGGCTCGCGGGACGGAACGAACGCCACCTTCAGCGTTTCGATCTGCTCCGCGCCCCGGCATCAGCCCACGAGGTACGCCCACAGGGGCAGTGTCAGCATGGAGAGCAGCGTCGTGAACACCACGCAGCGCGTGGCGAACGGCGCGTCGCTGCCGTACTTCGCCGCGAAGATGGCGGCGGTCGCGCCCGCGGGCATTCCGGTCATCAGCACACTCACGCCCAGCGCCGTCGGCTCAAGGCGCAGCAGCATCCCGACGCCAAGCGCCGCCGCGGGCAGGAGCACGAGCCGCAGAACGCTGAACGCCGCCGTGTCGCGGTTGCAGATGCTTTTGAGCGGCACGTCCACCAGAATGGTGCCGACGATGAACATGGTCAGCGCGGAGTTGCAGCTGCCGATGTACTTCACCGTGTTGAGCACGACGGACGGCAGCCGCACCTGCGTGATCATGCAGAGCAGTCCTAAGTAGATGGCGACCAGGCAGGGGTGCGTCAGCACATTTTTGACGACCTTGCGCTTGTCCACCGTCTCTCCCGCGACGAAGTACGTCGTGCCGACCGACCACATCACGATGCGCATGGGAATGAGAAAGATGGAGGTGTAGAGCACGCCGACCTCGCTGTAGATGCCCTCGGCGATGGGGTTGCCGAGAAAGCCGCTCATCGGCACGATGGTGCAGTATTGCAGCACCTTCTTCTGCTGTGCCGGATAGCGGTTGTAGAGGAACCTGTTCAGCGCCAAGCAGAAAAGCTGCATCACGACCGCGCTCGCAAGCAGCGCGGCGCAGGCTCTGAGAATGTCCGCGTTGAAGTCGATGAGACAGGATTTGAAAATGTTGCAGGGGATGACGATGCTGATGCACAGGTCGGAAAGGCATTTTTTGCCGTTCTCGTCGATAATGCCCTTTTTCTTTAGCAGCGCACCGGTCAGCATCATCGCAAACAGCGTGAGCTGCAAACTGCCAAGCTCCAGAATACTCATGCCGCAAGTGCCCCTCTTTCGTAAAACGCGCCTTTCAGCCGCATAATCTTATAAGCATACCGCAAATTTCCGCTCTTGTAAAACGATTTTGATCGGTGCAGGATACAGGAAAAAACTGTGTGATCTCAGCCGTGCCGCCCCGGCCGCCCATAGCACAGCCACCATCCCAGCGCGCACACCGGAAGCGCGCACAGCACATCGAGGATCGAGTGCTGCTTCATGAAAACCGTGGAAAGGCTGATGCACAGCGCCAAAATAACAGACGCCGCCTGCCACCACGCCCGTTTCCGGAGCCGCGGGCTGTCCCGCAGCGCGAACAGCGCCGCAGCGGAGCCAATGACGTGGAGCGACGGGCAGACGTTCGTGTTTGTGTCAAAGGTATAAAACCACGCGACCGCCCGCGTGAGCGCATTGTCATGTGCAAACGCCTCGGGCCGCAGTAGCTGCTGCGTCGGGTAGATGAAATAAACGACGGTCGCGGCCGTATAGGTGACGATGACGAACCGCATCATCCGCCGGAAGGCGGGCACATCCTGAAAAAAGGTATATGCCAGCGCGCCGATCAGATAGACGAACCAGAGAAGATACGGGATCAACGCCCATTCGCTGAACGGGATCGCATCGTCCAGAGCGCAGTGCATCACATGATAGGCCGCATGGGGGCGGAAGCGCTCCAGCGCCAGAAACGCCAGCCCGAAAACCGGCCAAAAGAGCAGCAGCTTGATGTGCGAAAATTCCGGCGTGTTGAGCTTACGCAGGCGAAACTGCCGGTAGTCCGGCTTTATGACCGTCTTTAGGGCTCGCGCTTTCATTTTTTCTCCGCGCGGGCCATGGCTGCGATGTCGCCCACGCCGTCGAGCACGATGCTCGGACGGTAGGCGTAGGTGCGGAGCGTCTCGCGCGTCGAGACGCCGGAGAGCACCAGCACCGTGGACATACCGCTTTCCATGCCGGAAATAACGTCGGTATCCATGCGGTCGCCGACCATCACCGCCTCGGCGGAGTGGCAGTTCAGCATTTTCAGTCCCGTTCGCATCATCAGCGGATTCGGCTTGCCGCAGAAATACGCCTGCTTGCCCGTCGCCATCTCGATGGGCGCGATGAGTGCGCGGCAGGCGGGCGCGATGCCGTTTTCGATGGGGCCGGACACGTCGGAATTCGCGCCGATGAGCTTCGCGCCCTGCATCACAAGGTTCGTCGCCTTTGTGAGCGTATCGAGCGAATAGCTGCGCCCCTCGCCCACGACCACATAATCGGGGTTCACATCGTTCATCGTGACGCCCGCGTCGTAGAGGGCGTTGAGCAGTCCCGCCTCGCCGATGGCAAACACCGAGCAGCCGGGTGCCTGCTCCCGCAGGAAGGCCGCCGTGGCGAGCGCGCTCGTATAAAAGTGCTCCTCCGGCACATCGAGGCCCATGCGCGCGAGCTTCTGGTTCAGCTCGCGCGGCGTGTAGCCGCTGTTGTTCGTGAGAAAGAGATATTCCTTGTCCTCCTCGTGCAGCCATTGGATGAACTCCGCCACGCCCGGCAGGATGCGGTTGCCGTGGTAAATGACACCGTCCATATCGCAGATGAAGCCCTTTTTCTCGTTGAAATTGATCGAAGTGCCCATGTAGATTTCTCCTTCGTTTCTTCTTTCTGTTTGGTACGTTTTCCTGTTATATCATTGAAAAGAATGGATTTCTATATCTTTTCTGTAAAATCTACGATAAGCCGCCGGTAAAGTCGAGCACACACGCGCGCAGGCGCAATATTTCCTCCGGCGTATTCCGGCTCAGGTGCATTCCCATCCCCAGCTCGCGTCCCGCCTTCGGGCTGACCGGCAGCGTCCGCACGCCCTGCGTTCTCCCACGCATCATGATCTCCGTCATCATGGTGATGCCGAGCCCCTTACTGACCATGCGGATCACCGTTTCATCGTCCACATGGCAGGGGCGGACCTTCGGCCTCACCTTTTTCGGGCTGAGCGCGGCATTCACATCAATGTCGAACCGCCCGTAGGGCATCAGGAACTCCTTCCCGTCGAATTCCTCGATGGGAAAGCTCTCTCTCCCGCCGACCGGATAATCCTCCGGCAGGATGGCATACATCGCGTCGTAATACAGCGGCGTCCAATCGCAGTTGACGCGGCTCTGCCGTGCGGCAAAGATGACGTCGGTGCGCCCCGTCTCCAGCAGCTCGAACGGCTCAAGCTCATGGTCCACCATGCGCAGGTCGACATCCGTGTCCGGGCACACCCGCCGGAAGCGGTAAAGGATCTCCGGCATCCAGTGCATCGCGACGCTCGCATACGCGGCAATGCGGATCGTCGCCGTCCGCTTTTTCGTGATGGCCTCGATCTGATTCTCCAGCCTTGCCGTCGCGCTGAGATATTCCCGTATGGCGGGCAGCAGCGCTTCTCCGTCCTCAGTCAGCGCGATGCCGCTGTGGTCGCGCCGGATGAGCGTCATGCCGATCTCGCGCTCCAGCCCGTTGATCAGGTGCGTCAGCCCCGACTGGGTATAGCCCACCACCTCCGACGCCTTGGAAAAGCTGCCGAGGCTGACTGCCGTCATCAATATCTCAAGCTTCTTGCTGTCCACGGGTCTGCCGCCTCCTGTCCATCAGGGTATTTCAATTTGTAATATAACTATTATAACCGGTCGTTTCTCTTTTTCAAGTGCAGGGTGTAAGATTCTCGGCACAAAGGAGTTGATTTTCCATGACGACCAAAAAATTAACGCTCCGGCAGAAAATTCTTGTTGCCGGAACACTGTTCGGAATGTTCTTCGGGGCCGGAAACCTGATCTTCCCCGTCCATCTCGGCCAAATGGCGGGGCGCAACGCCTTGCCGGCGATCATCGGCTTTATCATCACGGCGGTCGGCGTTCCCATCCTCGGCGTCGCCGCCATCGGCGTCACGCACTCCGACGGACTTCAGACGCTCTCCGGCAAGGTCGGCAAGGGCTACGGCATTTTCTTCACCTGCCTGCTCTACCTGACCATCGGCCCGCTCTTCGCCATCCCGAGATGCGCCACCGTTTCCTTCACGACCGGTATCACGCCCCTGCTGGGCGCGGATTCGCCGGAGCGGCTGTATCTGCTCCTCTTTTCGGCGGTGTTCTTCGCCTTCGTGCTCTTCTTCTCTCTGCGTCCCGGTAAGATCACCGTCTGGATCGGCAAGATTATCAATCCGCTCTTCCTGTTCTTCTTTGCCGTGCTGATGCTCGCGGCGCTGCTCGCGCCCGGCGCGGCGGTCTCCGCGGTCGAGCCGGTGGAGGCCTATCGGAGCGACGCGTTCTTCCCCGCGCTCATTGAGGGTTACGGCACGATGGACGCCATTGCCGGCCTCGCCTTCGGCATCGTGGTCATCGACGTCATCCGCCGCATGGGCGTGGACAATGACGACGCCATTGCCGAGGACGTGCTCTCCTCCGGTCTGCTCACCGGCGCGCTGATGGCGCTGATCTATGTGGTGTCCATCGTGGTCGGCGCGCAGTCAAGAGGGCTCTTCGAGCTGTCTGAAAACGGCGGCATCGCCCTCACGCAGATCGCCGGACATTACCTCGGCGGCGTGGGACTGTTTATTCTTGCCTTCACCATCACCTTTGCCTGCCTCAAGACCTCCATCGGTCTGGTCACCGCCTGCGCGGAGACCTTTTCCAAGATGACGAACGGGAAGATCTCCTACCGCAGCTGGGCGATCCTCTTCACGGTGTTTTCCTTTGCCGTGTCGAACATCGGGCTGAGCGCCATCATTGAATACTCCATTCCCATGCTCATGCTCATCTATCCCCCGGCGATCGCGCTCATTCTTCTCGCCTTCCTCGGCAAATTCTTCGCGCATGACCGCACCGTTTACATCGCGACCATGACCGGCACATGGGCCGCCGCCATTTTCGACTGCATGAAAACGCTGCCCGCGCCGGTACAGGCCGCGCTCCATCTGGACGCGCCCATTGCCTTCGCCGCCGCGCATCTTCCCCTGTTCGACAAAAACCTTGGCTGGCTGCTGCCCGCGGTCATCGGCTTTGCGGCCGGCATGGCGATCCGCGCGGTCCGGAGGCAGACGCCCGCAGCCCTTTCCTAAACTGCCGTCCACATCCTTCTGATGAATAACGGAAATGCTCAGAATACCGCACGCGAAAATTTTTATGCAAATTTGTTTAAGGCAGCTTTTGCATAATGGAGTCGGAATAAGATATACACCAAGGGACAGGCACGAGCCTGTCCCTTATGTGTTCGTCAGTTATAATCGGCAGAATTTGTATATCTCCTGCTTGCCGAAACAATGACCGACCCAACTACGATCCCGAGTATAGATATGTATTGCGACAGTGATAAGCCATAAAGCATTCCGCGGTAACTATCACCTCTGAAAAATTCCAGAACAAAAGGCAATTCTGTTGGAAACGGCTTATCTCATCACAACGGACATGGCAGCCAGAAGAATTGCCAGGAATGCAAAGCTGATCCCAGAAAAAAGGAAAAGAAAACGCTTCCCGCCATTGGGAACGCGGCGCGTATATTCCCGAAACGTAATAAGGCTTGCCAGAGAAGCCACCAGCGTTCCTGCGCCGCCCACATTGACGCCAACCAGAAGCCCGCGGGCATCCTGCGTGAAGCGGCTGAGCAAAATGGCGGCAGGGACATTGCTGATGATCTGGCAGGTAAGCGCAGAAATCAGAATGGTTCCGTGGGACAAAAGGCGGGCGAACAGTACCCGAACAGCTTCCATCCGGGCAAGGTTGCCGGAAAAGGTGAAAAAAGCAGCGAAAGTGGCCAGCAATCCCCAATCTACAGTTTTCAGCGCATGTCGGTCCAACAGCCAGAGCGCCAGAACGATGACAGCCAAGCCAAGAATGTAGGGTACCAGTCGCAGCACCATGGCAACGGCTAAACAGAATAGTCCACCATAGATAACGGCTCGGCGTGAGTCCACCGTGACCTGTGCTTCCGGCACGGAAAGCTGTTCCTTTGGAAACACTAAGCAGCACAGGAGAATGAGAACAGTAGACAGGATGAATGGCGGCAGCATTGCGGAAAAAAACATTTTCGCGGAAAGGTCGTAATAGCTGAAAAGATAGAGATTCTGCGGATTGCCGAAGGGCGTGATCATGCCGCAGAGGTTGGCGGCGCAGTTTTGCAGAATAAACAGAAGCGCGGCGTGCTTTTCCTGACCGGTAGAGGAAAGCACAAACCAGCCAAGCGGCAGAAAAGTCAGCAAGGCGGTATCATTGGTCAGGAGCATCGACCCGAACATGGTGATAACCACCAGCGCCGTACACACGCCCTGAACCGTGGAAAAGGTGTGCACCATCCGCTGGGAAAGAGCGGAAAAGATATGCAGATCCCGCAAAGCACCCACCACTGCCAGCACACAAAACAGGCAAGCAAGCGTCTTGAGGTCATAATAACCTAAGTAGTCCCTATCGGGAGGGACAAGGAATGCCGTCACAACTGCGGCCAGCAGTGAAATGACCAGCATAGCGTTAGCACGGCACCAGCATTGGATCTTGCTCATAAAAAGCCCCTTTGCGTGAAAAATACAGAATTTCGCGTGTGTATTTCCGTGAAGAAGATAACACATTTCAGGATAATTTACAATGAGGTTTTATTAACCCGGCAAACGCCAAGGGGTAACGCAATTTGGTGCATATTGTGCGCTGCCAAAAACAATAGGACCTCTCCAAAAACGCACCGCTGTAACCACAGAAGATGTCCAAAAAGTAATAGCTTTCTTCAAGGAGTTGTGATATGTGTTGTGGCTACCAAAGAAAGGAGCGATGCTCATGGCTAAGAAACGCGCCGACGGCGAGGGCAGCATTCGCAAGAGGTCCGATGGTCGCTGGGAGGGCCGCTATACCGCAGGCTACCATTCCGAAACAGGCAAGCGGATCATCAAAAATGTACTCGGCAAGACGCAGGCGGAATGCAAGGCAAAACTGAGTGCCGCTTTGGAATCGGTCAAGAGTATTGACGTCAGCCGTGCCGATGAGTATACCGTCGCCACATGGCTGCGAAGCTGGTACGACATTTACGCCAAGCCAAACATAAGAGTTGCCACGGCAGACCGCTACCATCTGATGGTCGAGCAGTACACGATTCCCCGCATCGGCAATATCAAGCTCACCAAGCTGACTGCCCATGATCTGCAAAAGCTCTACAAGGAGCTGATGGAAAACGGTCGCATCAACCGCAAGAGCGGTCATGGCAATCCGGGGCTCAGCAGCACGACCGTCCGCAGCCCACATCTGATGCTGCACAACGCTTTCGAGCGGGCGATCAAGGAGCGCTTGATTCCGCACAATCCGATCGAGGACTGCATCGCGCCGAAGGTGCAGAAAATCGAAATGCAGATCCTTCCGCCTGAGCACATCAAGGACTATCTCGAGGCCGCTGACAGGAGAGGACTGCTCCCCATGTTCTATCTGGAACTGGTCAGCGGACTGAGAAAGGGCGAGCTGGTCGCGCTCCAATGGAATGACCTCGACGAAGCCAACTGCACCATCTCCGTCAGTAAGCAGGCCAGCTGGGACACAGAGGGGAACCTCATTCTAAGCCGCCCCAAAACCGGCAACTCTATCCGCGAGGTGTCCATTCCGCAGGATGCCGTGGAGCTGCTGAAGCAGGAACACGCCAAACACCCCGACAATCCGTGGATGTTCCCATCCGGCAGAACAGGAGAAGTGTATCACCCCGACTCGGTCGTAACACTCCACAAGCGGATCCTCAAGGACGCGGGGCTGGAGCATATCAGGTTCCACGACCTGAGACACACATTCGCGACCTTGGCACTGCAAAACGGCGTAGATGTAAAAACAGTATCTTCAATGCTCGGTCACTACGACGCAGGATTCACCCTCCGCACCTACACCCACGTCACACGGCAGATGCAGCAAAAGGCCGCGGAGAAAATGGGTAGCTTCATGGCGCAAGTGATGTGAGCAGAAAAAAGACGCAAAAATACCGGAGAGAAAGCAAAAGCTTCCTCTCCGGTACTCTTTCATCCTTTCCGTGCATTTCCGCTTGTGGGTCACGGTGTGGGTCAGGCAGTTGACCCACATTTTGACCCACACATTTTTCAGCATTTTTGCAACAAAAAGCATCGAAAACCGAAGTTTTCGATGCTTTTTTGGAGCTGGTGGGGTGACTCGAACACCTGACCTGCTGATTACGAATCAGCTGCTCTACCGACTGAGCTACACCAGCGTCTTTCTCAAAGACGAATGATATTTTAGCACACTTTTTTGCCCGCGTCAAGACAGAAACCATTGTTTTTTCCCGGCCTGCCTTCTTCTCATTTTTGAATGTGCATTTCGGTGAATAATACCATTTGTATTTGCGTTCGCTCTCTTGCATTTCGGACGGCCCGCCGGCGGCGTCCGCGCCCCGCAAACCACGCCAGCAACCCAAAACGGCGCCCGACGCGCTTCGTCAAAAATCGGGAAAACCCGTACTTTGCCTTCCTTTTCCCGACTTTTTCCGGCACGCTCTCTGCCCTCGCGCGGTTGTTCGACGAGTTCACATAAGTTTTTCAATAATGCTTTTCTACAAATAGTTATCCACAGTTTCCACAGACTTATCCCCAGACTTAGAACGCCCTATATTTCTTGGGTTTCCTGATATTCTCAGACATTCTGCACAGCCGCAGCGTCAAATGTCCCGTCCCTCTCCGGTACATGACTCGTTTGACATAACGCAAGATATTTCTTCTCGCTTTTGCAAATAACGTCCGCTTGTTTCCATAACGCCTTTATTTTGCAGGATTTCATTTTGCTCTGTCAAAAAGGAAAGCCGCAGACCTTGACAGATCTGCGGCTTTTATTCATCTCAGGCGAATATGTCGCGCACCTGCGCACGGTAGGCGACCACCGCGTCGTCAATGTCGCGGGTGGCGTAGGCGTTGAGCGACAGGTCCGCGCGAGCGCCGGCCAAATACTCATAGTAGCCCTGCGCGCCGATCATCGCACCGTTATCGCCGCACAGCCGGAGCGGCGGGAGGTACAGCTTCACGCCCTCGCGCGCACATGCCGCCATCAGGTCGGCGCGGAGGATGGTGTTCGCGGCCACGCCGCCGGCGGCAACCAGCGTTTTGCGTCCGCACGTGCGCGCGGCCAGCATGGCGCGCGGCACCAGCTCATCGGACACCGCGCGGGTAAAGTCCCGCGCGAGCGCCGCGCGGTCGAGCGGCTCGCCCTTCTGCTCGGCGTTGTGGGCGAGGTTGACCACCGCCGTCTTGAGGCCGGAAAAGCTCATGTCGAGCGGATGGCCCTCGATGCTTGCGCGCGGCAGGTCGTAAACGCCGCCCGCGCTCTGCTGCGCCAGCCCGTCCATCGGTCTGCCGCCGGGATAGGGCATCCCGAGCACACGCGCGGCCTTGTCGAAGCATTCGCCCGCCGCGTCGTCGCGCGTCGCGCCGACGAGAACAAGGTCGGTATAATCCCGCACGTCCACGAGCAGCGTGTTGCCACCGGACATGCACAGCGCCAGGAACGGCGGCTCCAGCTCCGGGAACGCCAGATAATTCGCGGCGATGTGGCCGCGGATATGATGCACCGGAATGAGCGGCACGCCCAGCGCGTAGGCGACGGACTTGGCGAAGCTCAGCCCCACCAGCACCGCGCCGATCAGGCCCGGCGCGTAGGTGACCGCCACCGCGTCGATGTCCCGCTTCGTCACACCCGCGTCCGCGAGCGCCTTGTCCGTCAGCGCGGCAATGGCCTCGACGTGCTTGCGCGAGGCGATCTCCGGCACCACGCCGCCGTAGAGCGCGTGCATATCCGCCTGCGACGCGATGGCGTCCGAGAGCACGCGCCGCCCGTCCTCGACGACCGCCACCGCGGTCTCGTCGCAGGAGGATTCAAAAGCCAGTATTTTCATCTTAATCCGCTTCTTTCTATCATTTTTCGCCGCATCCCTCACGAGACCGCCGGGCGCTTGCGCCCGCCCGCGGAGGCGGGGCGGCAGCAGCAAAGCTGCTGCCAAGACGTGTTATCTCAGCTGAAATCAAACCGCTCCGCGGTTTGATTTCTCGTCGCAGGAGGATTCAAAAGCCAATATCCTCATTTCGCTGCCTCCCCAAACTCCCGTGTCATGATGACGGCATCCTCCTTGGGATGCTCATAGTAATTCCTGCGGCGTCCCACGCCGCGGTAGCCGTGCTGCCCGTAAAGCGCGATGGCGGCGTAGTTGCTCGCGCGCACCTCGAGTGAGAGAAACGCGAGATGATTGCCCTCGGCAAAGCGCTCGAACACATCGAGCAGCTTCCCCGCGACGCCGCGGCGGCGGCAGTCGGGCCGCACGGCGACGTTCGTGATATAGCCCTCGTCGAGCACGACCTGCAAGCCCGCATAGCCGACCACGCGGTCATTTTCGTCCAGCGCGACGAGAAAGGCCGAGAGCGCGTTGTCCAGCTCCTCGGCAAGCGCATTGCGCGACCACGGCACAGTGAAGCAGCTGCGCTCCAGCTCCGCCACCGCGTCGAGGTGCTCCGTTTTCATCGGTACGATCCGCACCGGCATGACTTTTCCGTTCATCCCTTCGCCTCCAGCCAGTTTTTGCCCCAGTGCGCCTCCGCCACCAGCGGCACGGAGAGCTGCATCACGCCCTCCATCTCCTCCGTGAGGAGCCTTGCCGCCTGCTCCGCCATCGCCTCGGGGCACTCGACGATCAGCTCATCGTGGACCTGCAGCAGCAGCTTCGCCTCCGGCGCCTCGCGCCTGAGACGGTCATGCACGCGCACCATCGCGAGCTTCATCACGTCCGCCGCCGTGCCCTGAATGGGCATATTGAGCGCGACGCGCTCGCCGAACGAGCGGGTGGCAAAGTTGCTCGCCGTCAGTTCGGGGAGATCGCGGCGGCGGTGCAGCAGCGTTTCGACATAGCCCTGCGCCTTCGCCTTCTCCACGATCTCGCTCATATATCGGCGCACGCCGGAGAAGCGGTCGAGGTAATTCTGAATATACTCCTTCGCCTCGTAAACGCTCACGCCGATGTCCTGCGCGAGTGAAAACGCGGAGATGCCGTAGACGATGCCGAAGTTGACCGCCTTCGCGTGCGAGCGCATCTGCTTCGTCACTGCCTCCGTCGGCACGCCGAACACCTGCGAGGCGGTGACGGTGTGGATATCCTCGCCGCTCAAAAACGCCTGCCGCATCGTCTCGTCGCCCGCGATGTGGGCGAGCAGCCGCAGCTCGATCTGGCTGTAGTCCGCGTCCACGAGCACATTGCCGCGCTCGGGCACGAACATCCGCCGCAGCTCGCTGCCGAGCGGCGTGCGCGTCGGGATATTCTGCAAATTCGGCTCGGTGGAGCTGAGCCGCCCCGTGGCGGTCACGGTCATCTGGAAGCTCGTGCGCACGCGCCCGTCCGGGCCGATGACCTTCAGCAGTCCGTCGCAATAAGTCGATTTCAGCTTGGCGTACTGACGGTACTGCAGCACGTCGGCGACGATGGGGTGCTCCCAGCGCAGCTTTTCAAGCACATCCGCGTTCGTTGACCAGCCGGTCTTCGTCTTTTTGCCGTGCGGCAGGCCGAGGCGGTCGAAAAGCACCTCGCCGAGCTGCTTGGGGGAGTTGATGTTGAAGCTCCCGTCGGCCTCCTCGTAAATGCGCTCCTCCAGCGTTTTCAGCTCCGCGTCCATCGCCGCGCCGAAGTCCGCGAGCGCCTTCGCGTCCACGCGCACGCCCGCAAGCTCCATCTCCGCGAGCACGCGGCAGAGCGGTAACTCGACCTCGTAATAAAGCGCATGGAGCTGCCGCTCCTCGATGCGCGGCACAAGCTCCTCATAGAGCGCGCCGACGGCGGAGGTATAGATATGAAACGCCGTTTCCGCCGCTCTCACATCGCCGAGCAGATCGAACGCCCCCGGCTCCAGATGCGCGGGCGCGGCAAGCTGCGTGTGAAAGTAGACGGCAAAGAGCGAGGCGATGTCATACCTGCCCGCCGTCGCGTCGATGAGATAGGCGGCGAGCGCGGTGTCGAACACGAAGCCCTCGGCGGGCAAACCGTTTTCCAGCAGTATGTGCATGAGGTCCTTGACGTTGTGGCTGACCTTTTTGATGTCGGCGGAGAACAGTGCGCGCAGCAGCGCGTTCCAGTCGCCGGAATAGCGGTCGAAAAAAAACTCCGCGCTCAGCGTCTCCTTTTCGCTCTTCTCCCACTCCACGATCACGCCGGAGAGGTCGGGCAGCGCGAGCACCGTCACATGGTCCGCCCCGCGGAAGAGCTCGAGACATTCCTCCGCCCTTTCCGCGCTCGTCACGGCCTCGGCGGTCACGGTGCATTCGACCGTTTCTGCGGCGCTGAGCGGCTCCGCCGCGGGCTTTAGCCCCATTTTCTCGATGAGCTTGTGGAACTCCAGACGCATGAGCAGCGGATAGAGCGCGTCCGACGGCGCCTTGCGCAGGTTGTCCTGCGGCGTGAACTCCAACGGCGCATCGGTGAGGATTGTCGCGAGGTGATAGCTCTGCCGTGCGCTTTCCTCGCCCTCAGTCAGTTTTTTGATGACGCCGGGCTTGGCGTCAAGCTCCGGCAGGAGACGGTAAATTTCGTCAATGCTGCGGTATTTTTGAACGAGCGCCATCGCCGTCTTTTCGCCGATGCCGGGAACGCCGGGAATATTATCGCTCGCGTCGCCCATGAGCGCCTTGAGGTCAATGATGTGGATCGGCTCAAAGCCGTACTCCTCGGCAAAGCTCTCGGGCGTCATGCGCTTCGTGGTGGTCTGCCCCATGCGGGTGGAGATGAGCTTGACGGTCGTGTGCTCCGTGATGAGCTGAAGCGAATCCTTGTCACCCGTCGCTGCCACGCAGTCCCAGCCCGCCGCCTCGCATCTGCGCGAGATGGTGCCGATGAGGTCGTCCGCCTCGTAGCCCGCCAGCTCATAGCGCGGGATGTTCATCGCGTCGAGCACTTCTTTCATCACCGGAAGCTGCATCGCCAGCTCCTCGGGCATCCCCTTGCGCTGGGCCTTGTAGCCCTCGTACTCCAGGTGGCGGAAGGTCGGCTCGCGTCGGTCGAAGGTCACGCACACCGCGTCGGGCCGCTCCTCGTCCTCCAGCCGCGCCATCGTGACCAGAAAGCCGTAAATGGCCTGCGTGTAAAACCCGTCCTTCGTCGTCAGGGGGCGGATGCCGTAATAGGAGCGATTGAGGATCGAGTTGCCGTCCAGCACCATCAGCTTCATCGTCAAAAACCTCCGTGTTCGCATTCTTTTTCATGTTACAGTATAGCCCATGTGCGCGCAAAACTCAACAAAAACCGTTGACAATGCATCACAAAGTGTTAAACTTCTTGTATTCCGCTTTGTTGGGAAAGGAGGCGCCGCCGTGCGGCTTTCCATGAATACGCGCTACGCCGTGATCCATGCCTCGTTCTGGGGCGCCTACGGCTCGCTCTGGGCCTTTATCGCGCTCGTGCTCGAATACAACGGCTTTGCGAGCGCGCAGGTCGGCGTCGTGACCTCGTGCGCGACGCTGCTCTCGGTGTTCCTCTCCCCCGCGGTCTCCTCGTTTCTCGACGCGCGGCCCGGCCTCGAAAACCGCCACGGTGCGATGGCGCTGCTCTCGCTTGCCGCGGCGCTGTGCCTGCTCGCATGGCTCGTGCCGCTGCCGCGCCCGTTCGTGCTGGGCGCGTGCTTCGCGCTCATCGGCGCGTTCCTCTCCTCCACCCCGCCGTTTCAAAACGCCATGGCGATGGACGCGAACCGCTGCGGCATCCCGGTAGTCTACGGCTTCTGCCGCGGCGTCGGCTCGGTCTCCTACGCCGCCGCGGTGCTGCTCCTCGGCTTTGTGCTCGAGCGCCACGCGCCGACGCTGCTCCTGCCGGTCTTTGCCGCGCTGACCGCCTGCGGGCTTATCGCCATGGCAGGCTTCCGCCTGCCCGAGCGCCCCGATGAAGCGGCGGACCGCCCCGCAGAGCACCGGAGCATCGCCGCCGTGCTGCGCAGCCATCCGCGCTTTGCGCTCACCCTGCTCGGCTGTATGTTCTTTTTCCTCACCCACACCATCTCCAACACCTACATGAACGCCCTCGTCGGCAAGGCCGGCGGGACCGCGAGCGCCGTGGGCACGAGCCTTGCCATCTCCGCCGTGCTGGAGCTGCCCGCGATGACGCTGGTCTCCCGGCTGCAAAAGCGCTTCTCGCCCGGCTTCTTCCTGCGCTTCGCGGCGGGAGCCGAGGTCGTGAAATTCCTTATTTTCTATCTTGCCCGCTCGATGCCTTTCATCTACCTCGGGCAGTGTATGCAGTTCTTCCAGTTCGCCGTTTACGCGCCCGCGACGGTCTACTACGTCGCCGCGGCGCTCCCCGAACGCGACCAGCTCAAGGGACAGTCGCTCATCTATGTCGCCGGCAGCGGACTTGGCGGCGCGCTGGGCAATCTCCTCGGCGGACGGCTCCTCGACCGCAGCGGCATACAGGCCGCGCTGCTGCTCGGCACGGTGAGCGCGGCGGCCTCGCTGCTGACCTTCTGCCTCTCCACGCGGGAGGACTCCCGATGATAAGAAAACGCCGCACGGCTCACAGGCCGTGCGGCATTCTTTCTTTTCTCATGGCGTCAGCGGCTCGCCGACGTTCACACCGTTCAGCTGCGCCGCGATCTCGCCGTCCACAACGATCTGCACGCGCTCGACGGTGTCGAGCGAGCAGAGCGAGAGCACCAGCGACTCCACCGTCTGCCGCGGCGAGATGCCGAGATCGGCGTCGGAGGGCAGATTGAGATAGCACGTCCCCTCCTCCACGCGGGCGGAGAGCACGGTGAACTCCTCCGGCAGCAGGGCTGCGAGCGCGTCGCTCTCAGGGCCCTGCGCGAGCGCCTCCAGCAGCGCGTTCACACGCGTCTGTCCCTCGTAGAGCGCCAGCGCGCGCTTTTCCGCGCGCAGTGCGCCGCTCGTCGGGTCGAGGAAGTAGAGCGATACGGTGATGGGGCGCAGCGCGTCCTCGCGCATCGACAGCAGCGGATCCGCCGCCGTAAGCGTCTGCGTCTCGCGGTACGGCAGTTCCCGCCCGCCCGAGGTGATGGACACCGCGTTCACGCCGTCGAGCTGCGTGAGCGTGAGCGTCACGCAGTAATCGGCGAGCGTCAGATCGATGCCCGCAAGGCGCGCATACTGCCGCGAGAAGTCCACCCGCGCCCAGTTGCCGAGGACCGACAGGCTCAGAAGCGTTGTCCCGCCCGGCATCGGTGCGCGGACGCCCGCATCCGGCACGTCGCCGAGAAGCCGCTCCAGCAATCGCTGCGCCAGCTCCTCCTGCGTGAGCGTGTCGGTGTCCGGGAGCTGCACGGTGCGGGCAACGATGGCGTCCTCGCCCGGCACGTCGCGCAGCTCGGCGACGGGGTAGTAGATCGTATAGCTGTTTTCTCCCTCCGTCCCGCCGCTGCGCACACAAGCGGCAAGCAGCAGCGAAAGAACGAGAAACGCGAACAGGAAAGCCTTTCTTCTCATGTCTCCCCCTCCCTCCGCACGGCAGGAAGCCGCACCGTGAAGCAGGTGCCGCCGCCCGCGCGGGCGCTGACGGCGATGCTGCCGCCGCGGCGGCGCACGGTGTCCGCTACGATGGAAAGTCCAAGGCCCGTGCCGCCCGCGGCGCGTGAGCGCATCTTGTCCACGCGGTAGAAGCGGTCGAACACGCGCGGCATATCCTCCTCGGGAATGCCGATGCCGTTGTCCTCCACGCGCAGCACGCACTCGTCCTCCGTGCCGCCGAGCGTCACGCGCACGAAGCCGCCGGGGCGGTTGTATTTGATGGCGTTCTCGGTGAGGTTATAAATGATCTGGTGCAGGTCGTCCACGCCGGTCCGCACGCTCTGCTCCCGCTCGACGAGATAGGTCAGCTCGACCCGCTTCTCGTCGGCGACCAGCCGCAGCATCCGCACCACGCGCTCGATGACCGGCGCGACCGCGACGCTCTGCGCCGGCTCGACGATGCCGCTGTCGAGCCGCGTGAGCCGCAGCAGATTTTCCGTGATGCGCGTCAGGCGGTCGGTCTCCTGCACGATGTCGCCGACGAACTCGCGCACCGTGGCGGCGTCGATGTCCTCGGTCTGCAAAATCGAGTCGGAGAGCAGGCGGATACCGGCCAACGGCGTTTTCAGCTCGTGGCTCGCGTCGGAGACAAAGCGGCGGCGCGCCTCCTCCGTCGTCTGCAAGCGGTCGGAGAGGCTGTTGAACTCCTCGGCGATCTCGCTGATCTCGTCGCGCCCGCCGATCTCGGCGTGGTAGCTGTACGCGCCCTCGCGCACGCGGCGGATGGCCTCGAGCAGCACGCCGAAGCGGCGCGTGAGTATCCGCGAGAGCAGCAGGCTCAGCAGCACGACAAAGCCCGCGACTGCCGCCGAGATGCGCAGCAGATTCTTCTGCAGCGTCAGCAGCAGCGTCGCCTGCTCCATGTCGTACTCATAGGCATAGACCGCGCCGATGGTCTGGCTGCGGTAGATGACCGGCGAGGCCGCGCGGCTGCGAAACGCGCCGTCGGTAAAGGCGGCATAGAAGGCGTCGTAGCCCCGCAGCGCCTGCACGATCTCGGTGTAAAGCCCGTAGCGGCCCACCGCGCCGTCCGTCTCGCGGGTGTCGTAGAGAATGCGCCCCGCGGCGTCCGTGACGAGAATGCGGGAAATGCCGGTATCCTCCACCAGCGTCATCGCGGAGGCGACGTTCTCCTCGCTCAGCTCCTCCAGACCGCTCAGCGCCGTCACCATCACGCTCACGCTGCTTTGCAGCGTCGTCTGCTTGGAGCGCACGACCAGATTTTCCGACACGATCAGAGGGTAGGTGTTCATGAAAACGAGCACTGCCGCAATGACCAGAATATAACTCAGGCCGAATTTGACCTGTAAGCTCGCACGCCGCACGGCGCTCCCCTCCTCCCGTTCGTTTTCCTTCTGTGCGCCGCTCAGTCCTTGAGGTAGTAGCCCACGCCCCACTTGGTCATGATGTGCTCCGGCTCGGCGGGGTCATGCTCCAGCTTTTCGCGCAGGCGGCGGATGTGGACATCCACCGTGCGGTAGTCGCCGGCGTAGGTGTAGCCCCAGACGAGATCCATCAGATTCTCGCGCGAGTATACGCGGTGGGGATTCTTGATGAGCAGCTCCAAAATGTCGTATTCCTTCGCCGTCAGATCGACCGGCACGCCGTCGCGCAGCGCGATGCGCCGCTCGGTGTCGAGCGCGATGCCGCCGGCGGTCAGCAGCTCCGTGCGCTTCTGCGCGGTCTGGCCCGCGCGGCGCAGCAGAGCGCGGATACGCGCCTTGAGCTCTAAAATGTTGAAGGGCTTGGTGACGTAATCGTCCGCGCCGGACTCGAGGCCGATGATCTTGTCCGCGTCCTCGCTGCGGGCGGTGAGCATGATGATGGGCACCGCGGAGAATTCGCGGATGCGCATACAGGCGGTCAGCCCGTCCACCTCCGGCATCATCAGGTCCAGGATGATGAGGTCGAAGCTCTCGCTTTTGGCCAGCTCGACGGCGGCCGCGCCGTCGAAGGCGGTCTCGACCTGATAGCCCTCGTTCTCAAGGTTGAATTTGATGCCCTTGACGAGCAGCTTCTCGTCGTCCACCACTAAAATTTTCACGGCGCATCGCCTCCTGTCGTAATTTCATCGCGCATGGCGTCGAGCTTCGCGCTGCCGATGCCGCGCACCTCCAGCAGCTCGTCGAGCGTCCGAAAGTCCCCGTGCTCGGCGCGGTAGTCGAGGATCGCCTGCGCCAGCACCGGCCCGATGCCGGTAACGGTCTCCAGCTCCTCGGCGGTCGCGGTGTTGATGTTTACAAGCACGCGCACGGGCGCGACCTCCTCCCGCGCGGGCCGCTCGGTCTGCACCGTATAGCCCTCCTGCTCGGTGCGGTTCGCGCCGAAGGTCAGATACAGCACAGCGGCGAGGAAGGCCAGCGTCACGAGCGCCAGAAAGAAATATGTGCTTCCGCCTTTTTCCTGCCGTTCCACGGTTGAACTCCCTCCCGTTTTTTGTTATACTGAATGTCGAATACCGTCGAGCGCGGGCAAGTCGCCCGCCGATCGTCCGATCAAATTTTATTGTAACATACTGCGAGGTACATTTCCATGAAAAAACGCCGCTTTTTTGCTCTTTTTTTGGTCCTCGGCCTGCTCGTCTCCCTGCTGAGCGTACCGGCCTCCGCCTTTGAGGAGATCGACGTCGACGCCCGCGCCGCCCTGCTCGTTGAGAAGGAAACGGGCGAGATCCTCTACGAAAAGAATGCCCATGAGAAGAGTTATCCCGCCAGCATCACCAAGCTCACGGTCGCGCTGCTGGTGTTCGAGGCGATCGACGCGGGGCAGCTCTCGCTCGACCAGCCCATCACGGCGCATGAGAGTGCCTTTGAGGGTCTGAGCATCTACGGCAGCACCGCCGGCATCAAGGTCGGCGAGGTGCTGACGGTCGAGCAGCTTCTGCAATGTATGCTCATCGTCTCGGCGAATGAGGCGTGCAACATCCTCGCCGAGGCCGTGTGCGGCGAGGGGAACATCTCCCAGTTCGTGCAGAGGATGAACGAGCGCGCTGCCGCGCTCGGCTGCGAAAACACGCACTACGTCAACACCTCCGGCCTGCACGATCCCGACCACTACACCACCGCGTGGGACATCTATCTCATCACGCGCGCGCTGATGCCCTACGAGAAATTCATGGAGATCTGCAACTCCAAGTCCGCGGAGATCGCCGAGACCGACCACAACCAGCGCCATGTGCTCCACTCCACCAACCGCCTCATTTCCAACTGGCGCGAGCTCGGCTACCTCTACCGCGACGCGCAGGGCATCAAGACCGGCTCGACCGAGGAGGCCGGTCACTGCCTCGTTTCCTCCGCCGTGCGCGGCGACCGTCAGCTTGTGAGCGTGGTGCTCGGCGCGGAAAAGATCACCCTTGCCGACGGCAAGAGCACCCTCACCAAGAGCTTTTCCGAGACCATTCGCCTCTTTGACTACGGCTTCGACAGCTTCTCCCGCCGCGAGGTCGTCTCCGCCGACGAGCTGGTGCGCGAGGTCCCGGTCGCCCTTTCGAGCGAGGCGAACTACGTCGTCGCCCACCCCGCCGAGAGCATCACGCGGATGCTGCCCACGGAGCTGGACCTCAGCGAGCTCACGCGCGACATCACGCTGCCGGACAGCGTGGACGCCCCCATTGCCGCCGGCGACGAGCTGGGCGAAATGACCGTCTCCTACAACGGCACCGTCTACGGCACGGTCAAGCTGCTCGCGCTCAGCGATGTGTCGGCCTCGTGGCTGCTGGTCGCCAGGCGCGACGTGGCGGACTTCTTCTCCCGTACCGTCGTCAGGATCGTTCTCGTCGTCCTTCTCCTGCTCATTCTCGCATTCCTTTTCCTGCGCGGGAACGGGCGCGGACGGCGCTACGGCAAGCGCAGCAGCGGACGCGCCGCTCCCGCCGGTTATCGCGGCCGCAGGCGCTGAGCATCGGGAAATCCAAACTGTTAAGGTCATCAAACCGCACAAAGCGGACGGGGTATCCCGTCCGTTTTCCGTTCAGCAGGGAAAATTCCGCGGCACGTGGACTTTTGTCCTTGATTTTTGTCCATTCCCCTGCTATACTGCATTCATCGTCAGATAAGGAGGCACTCCTATGAAATATCTTGTTGTCATCGGCGACGGCATGGCGGACAACCCCGTCGAGGCCCTCGGCGGCAAAACGCCCCTCGAGTACGCCGACATCCCCACCATTGATTCCCTTGCCGCGCGCGGCACGGTCGGCAGCGTTGTGAACTGCCCCAAGCCGCTGCCCGCGGGCAGTGAGACCGCGATCCTCTCCATCTTCGGCTGCGACCCGCTCAAGCACTTCTCCGGCCGCTCGCCGATGGAGGCCGCCGCCATCGGGCTCAGGCTCGTTCCCGGCGACGCGGCGTTCCGCTGCAACCTCGTCGCGCTCGAGCCGGGCGATCAGCCCTATGAGGAAAAGCGCATCCTCTCCCACTCCGCCGGCTCCATCGCCGGACAGGACGCGCTCGACGTCGTCGCCGCGCTCAACAGCGATCCCGAATTTTCCGCCGCGCTCCGTGCGGCGGATATGTACATCGACCCCAGCCCTTCGTTCCGTCCGCTGGCGGTGAAGCACCATTGCGACCCGAGCGGCGTGTGCTTTATCCCGCCGCACGACCACCTCGGCGAGGTCATCGGCCCGCTGCTCCCGAGCGGGAAGGACGCGGCGCTCGCCAAGGTCTTTGCCGACCTTATGCGCCTTGCCAACCGCGTGCTGGAGCACCACCCCGTCACCGAGAAGCGCCGCGCGGAGGGCAAACTCGGCGCGAACGGCATCTGGTTCTGGGCAGCGGGCACGGCGATGCAGCTGCCCGACTTCCGCGAGGAGTACGGCTGCGGTGGCGCGGTCATCAGCGCGGTGCCCCTGTGCCACGGCATCGGCGTGCTGCGCGGACTTGAGATGGTCGAGGTCGAGGGCGCGACCGGCGAGATCGACACCAACTTTGAGGGCAAGTTAGAGGCCACATGGGCGAGCCTTCAGAAGTACGACTTCGTCTGCCTGCATCTCGAGGCGCCCGACGAATGCACCCACAACGGCGACCTCAAGAGCAAGGTGCAGGCCATCGAATGGCTCGACAGCCGGCTCGTCAAGCCCCTCACCGAGCGTCTGGACGCGGCGCACATGGACTACCGCCTGCTGCTCCTCTCCGACCACAAAACGCTCACCGCGACGCGCGGGCACGACGGCGATCCCGTGCCGTATCTGCTCTACGACAGCCGCATCGACAGCGGGCGCGGCGGCGTGTACACCGAAAAGGCCGGCGAGAACGGTCCCTTCGTCGCGCACGGCTGCGAGCTGCTGCATCTCCTCTTTGAGCGCTGAAAAAGGAACATTGAAAAGGGTCAGCCGCCGGCTGACCCTTTTCTTATGTCTCCGCCGCGGCAGGGATCGACGGCTCCTCCCGCCGAACGCGGAGCGCTCCGTCCTCCGCCGCGATGCGGGCGGCGTCGCCCGCGTGGAGCGCCCCGCTGAGCAGCAGCTCGGCCACGGCGTCCTCCACCTCGGCGCGGATCACGCGGCGCAGGGGCCGCGCGCCGTAGAGCGGGTCGAAGCCCTCGTCCGCGATGCGCTCGACCGCCGCGTCCTCGACCGTCAGCGTGACGCCGAGCGCCGCGGCGCGCTGCACGGTGGCCTCGAGCATTCGCCGCGCAATGACCGAAACGTCCGCGCGGCTCAGGCGGCGGAACACCACGGTCGAATCGATGCGGTTGAGAAATTCCGGCTTGAAGGTCGCCCGCAGCTCAGCCATGACCGTTTCCTTCACACGCGCAAAGCCGCCGTCGCTGTCCTCGGCCTGCGCGAAGCCGAGCTTCGCCGCGCTCGACGTGATGGCCTTCGCGCCCACGTTCGAGGTCATGACGAGCACCGTATTGCGGAAGTCCACGCGCCGCCCCTGCGCGTCGGTCAGCACACCGTCCTCCAAAATTTGCAGCAGCAGATTCCACACGTCCTCGTGCGCCTTTTCGATCTCGTCGAAGAGCACCACCGACCACGGGCGGCGGCGCACCTTCTCGGTCAGCTGCCCGCCCTCGTCATAGCCGACGTAGCCCGGCGGCGCGCCGACGAGCCGCGAGACGGTATGCCGCTCCATATACTCCGACATATCCAGGCGCACCAGCGCCTCCTCGTCACCGAACACCGCGTCGGCCAGCGCGCGGCACAGCTCCGTTTTGCCTACGCCCGTGGGACCGAGAAAGAGAAACGAGCCGACGGGCCGCTTCGGATCGCGCAGTCCCGCGCGGGCACGGCGCAGCGCGCGGGCGACCTCTCGCACCGCCTCATCCTGCCCCACCACGCGCGCGTGGAGCGTGTCCTCCAGCCGCAGCAGCCGCTCGCCCTCATCCTCCGTCAGGCGCGTGACGGGCACGCCCGTCCAGGCGGAGACCACCGCGGCCACGTCCTCCTCGCCGACGGTCCTCTGCTTTTCCCGCTGCGCGCGGCGCAGCGCCTCGCGCTCCTGCTCCGCCTGCTCGCGGCAGCTGTGCTCCACATCGCGCAGCATGGCCGCCCGCTCATAGTTCTGCTCCGCGACCGCTGCCGCGCGGTCGCGCTCCGCCTCGGCAGCCTTGGCCTCCATCGCCCGCAGCTCCGGCGAGTCGGGACGCGTGCCCATCCGCACGCGGGACGCCGCCTCGTCCATCAGATCCACCGCCTTGTCCGGCAGAAAGCGCCCCGTGATGTAGCGGCGCGAGAGCGTCACCGCGGCGGCAAGCGCCTCGTCGGATATCTTCAGACGGTGATGGCTCTCGTAGCGTGGGCGCAGCGCGCGCAGGATCGCAAGCGCCTGCTCCTCCGTCGGCTCGCCGACGGTGATGGGCTGAAAGCGGCGCTCGAGCGCCGCGTCCTTTTCGATATACCTCCGGTACTCGGCAAGCGTCGTCGCGCCGACCACGCGGAGCTCTCCGCGCCCCAGCGTAGGCTTGAGGATGTTCGCCGCGTCCACCGCGCCCTCGGCGCTGCCCGCGCCGACGATGGTGTGCAGCTCGTCAAGGAACAGAATGACATTGCCCTCGCGCCGCACCTCATCGAGCAGCGCCTTCACGCGCTCCTCAAACTCGCCGCGGTACTTTGTCCCCGCGACCATCGCGGAGAGGTCGAGCGATAGCAGACGCTTGTCCATCAGCTCGTCGGGCACCTCCGCTGCCGCGATCTTCTGCGCGAGCCCCTCCGCCACCGCCGTCTTGCCGACACCCGGCTCGCCGATGAGTACGGGGTTGTTCTTCGTGCGGCGCGAGAGGATCTGCACCGCGCGCGTGATCTCCGTATCGCGCCCGATCACAGGATCAAGCTGCCCCATGCGCGCCATCGCCGTCAGGTCGCGGGCAAACTCCGCGAGTCCGCGTCCGCGCTTGCCGCTCTCGTTTTCACGCAGCATCCGGTTTCCCTCCCTTGCCGCTGTGCGCGGCGTTTCGTTGATCCGCCGCACCACCGCGGCGTAAAGGCGCTTCGGGTCGGCCCCCGCCGCCGCGAGCAGCCGCACCGCCATGTTGCCGCCGTCGCGCAGCAGGCCCAGCAGCAGGTGCTCCGTGCCGATGCGCGGACTCGCGAAGCGCATCGCCTCGGCGACCGCCATCTCCACCGCGCTGCGCGCGCGGGGCGTCAGCCCCTGTGAGGGCAGGCTGCCGGACAGGCCGTGACCCACCGTCCGCACCAGTTGCTCACGCAGCTGCTCCTCCGTCACGCCGGCCTCGCCCAGTGCGCGGCAGGCCGCGCTGCCGTCCTCGCGCAGCAGTCCCAGCAGGATATGCTCGCAGCCGACGTAACCGTGGCCCAGCTCCAGCGCAGTCTCCTGTGCCAGCCGCAGCACGTTTTCCGCGCGCGGGGTAAACTTCTGTTCTGCCATATTCTTCACACTCCCGAGCGCATTTTTTCCTGCCGCAGCGGTTTTTAGACGTGTTTACCCGCATATTTTTCATCAAAAGCTTCAAAATTTTTTGCCGAAATGCGGAAGATTCCCGCATACTTCCTCTTGCATTTTCGTATTCCGCCGTGTACAATAGGCGTATCAATCAAATGGAGGTGCTCTCATGGCCTATCACATCAGTTCTGCCTGCGTTAGCTGCGGTGCTTGCGCGGACGCTTGCCCCGTTGGTGCGATCTCTCAGGGCGATTCCCAGTACCAGATCGACGCCGGTGCCTGCCTGGACTGCGGTTCCTGCGCGGATACCTGCCCCAATGGTGCGATCTCTCAGGAGTAAGATCTACTTAAAAAATAAGGACGCGCTGCTTTGGCGCGTCCTTATTTTTGTCAGGGAACGGAGGCTTCATGGAACGCAAGGACTCTCTCCGGCAGGGCGGCCCCTGCTTTTATTTTGATACGGAGCTCTTCGCGCCGACGACCGACAGCTTCGCGCTCGGCTGGTTCGCCGCGCCGAAGCGCGGCGAGCGCGTGTGCGACCTCGGCAGCGGCACAGGGCTGCTCGGCACGCTCCTGCTCGCGCGCGAGCCGTCGCTCACGCTTTTCTGCGTGGAGCAGAACGCTGCGGCGAACGCGCTCGCGGAAAAGGGCTTTGCCGAAAACGGCTGGACGGAGCGCGTGACGCTGCGCACCGGCGATCTGCGCGAGAACGCTGTGCTCCCCGCCGCGGGGAGCATGGACTATGCGCTCTCCAACCCGCCGTACTTCCCGGCGGGAAGCGGCGCGAGCGCCGCGGGCGAGGCGCGGCAAGCCGCGCGGGAAGAGGTCGGCTGCACGCTCGCCGATGTCTGTGCCGCGGCGGCGCGGGTGCTGCGCTGGGGCGGACGCTTCGCGCTCGTCCACCGGCCCGAGCGGCTATCCGACCTTTTCTGCACGCTCCGCGCGCACGGGCTGGAGCCGAAGCGACTGCGCTTCGTAGCCTCCTCGGCGGAAAACGCTCCCTCTTTGGCGCTTGTGGAGGCGCGCCGCGGCGGGAAGGCCAGTCTATCGGTCGAACCGATGTTATTCATCGGCTCAGCCGATTGGGATGAGGTCTACTTCCGGACATGAAAAACTTCACGCACGAGCACCGCCCCACGAGAAGGCGCAAGGCCGATGCGTGAAGCTTTGTGCATCCTTTCCGGCTGCCCCGCAGGGGCGAGGAAAGGGCACATATCTATTTTTGCTATGCTTTTGCAGAGCAAAAAGGACGCTCGGAGGAGCGTCCTTTTTGCTTGTTATTCCATCGTGTTGACCGCGCCGACGAACAGCGGCAGGCCGTCCGCGCCGGTGATGGCGAAGGCGAACGGTCGGTTCAAATTCATCTCCACGACCGGCAGATCCTCCGGCATCGCCGAGGTCGCGTTCGCCATGATGGCGGTGAACGCCGCGGCCTCGCAGCCCTCCTCGTCGATCTTCACGCGGGCGGCGTGCTGCACCTGCGTGACCGCCGCCGGCTCGTCAAAATCCGCCAGCGGCGAGAAGTCCGCCCGCGTATCGTCGAATGCGTCCGTCACGCCGAGGGACTTGAGCGCGTCGGTCAACTCCAGATCGGAGTTGACGTCGAACTTCGGCACGCTCCAGACGAGCTTCGCCGTCTGCGCCTCGTCGTTATCGTACACGTCGGTGAAGAGATCGGTCAGCGCCGCTTCGCCGCGCAGCAGCGGCGTGAGCGCCGTGCCCTCGTCGGGCAGCAGGAAGATCATGCGCTCCCCGCCGCGGAAGGAAAGCTGCGCGACGGTGTAGCCCTCGCCGCGGACATAGCTTGCGCGGTCCTCCGTCTTGTGCATGAAGTCCGCGCGCTGCGCTGTGCCGTCGGCGGCAGTGAAGGTATCCTCGCTCGTGGCGCCGTCGTAAAATTCATCGCTCCAGCGGTCCTTGAAGTAGAGCGCGGAGAGCAGCAGCATCACGGTCTGCGGCTTCGTCTCGATGTTCTTCGCCGCGTCCGCGAGCAGGCCGCCGGTGTTGGTGTTCAGCCATGCCTGCACGGCTTTGTTGGTGTCGCCGGTGCCCATGGGGGCGCTGAACACGGAGGCGTAGTAGTCGTTCGCCAGCCGCTCCACGGTCTCGGTCTTGTAGACCTGTCCCTCGCTCAGCCAGAGGGAATTGGCGAGCAGCGTTTTGCTGTTGGCGCTGTCGGTGTAGAGCGAGCGCCAGATGGCGTTCGCCGTGGTGCGGACGGTCTCCTCATCCTCCGCGCCGAGCAGGTCGAGGAGCTGGGCGCGCGTCTCGCCGTCCACCGTCTCGGTGAGCATGGAGAGGGCAAGGTAGAGGTTCGCGGGCGAGTAGACCACGTTCGCCGCCTCCTCGCCGCCGAGCAGCTTGGAGACCGTCCTGGTGCTGTAGCCGAGCAGCGCGGGCGTCATGGTCTTGTCCACGCCCTCGCCCCGCAGCGCCTTGACCGCGTCGGAATAGGCGCGGGAGCGGGCGTCAAAATCGTCCCACAGCTCCTCCTGCGCCTTGTGATAGGCCTCCTCGCCCATCTTGTCGTAGTCGAGCTTTTCGTAGGCGGCCCACAGCTCCTCCTCGCTCGGCTCGGCGGGCAGCTCCGGCAGCTTGACCTCCGCCAGCGCGTACTGGCTCAGCAGCTTCGCGCTCACATCGTCCGGCTGTCCCGGCTCGGGCTTTGTCCCGCCCTGCTCCGGCTCGATCCGCGCGCAGCCGACGAGCAGCAGCATACTCAGCAAAAGTGCCAGATACTTCTTCATGTCGTTGTACCTCCTTGGGCGTTGTATTCCTTTGGACGAGAGCGTTGAAGAAAAAGTTCCCATTTCCGAAAAAAATTTGCCGCGTCCCCTTTCGCGCCCGCAGGCGCGAAACCAAATAAAATCGTTTTTGCCGCGCTCGCGCGCGTGGCAAAAACTCCGCGGCTCAAGCGCCTTGGGCGCTGCCGCCAGTGAACGGCTTCACTGGCGAGGGGGAATCTAAAGGGGGGACTTTCGTCCCCCCTTTAAGCCCTTAGTATGCTACTCCCCAATAGATGTCCGTCGTGGCTTCCTTGCCGCAGAACACGCACTTGCCCTTTGTGCCGGACTGGTGCAGCGGCATACAGCGGGAGGAAACGCCTGCCTTTTCCTTCATGCCCAGCTCGCACTCGCGGCTGCCGCACCACTTCGTGCGCGCAAAGCCGCCGCGGCCGGAGGCCATTTCCTTGACCTCCTCCCAAGTGGACAGGTCGAAGGTGTTCTCCTCCAGATTCGCTCTCGCTCTTTCGAGCATATTGTCGTGGATGCGGTCAAGCAGTTCCTTGACCGCGCTCTCGAGCGTGTCGAGCGCGACAAAGGTCTTTTCCCCGTTGTCGCGGCGGACGATGCAGCACTGGCCGTTCTCGAGGTCGCGCGGGCCGATCTCGATGCGCAGCGGCACACCGCGCATTTCGTACTCGGCGCACTTCCAGCCCATGGACTGATCGCTGTCGTCGAGCTTCGTGCGCACGTCGATGGCAAGCAGACGGGCCTTGAGCTCCTTGGCCGCCTCGGCGACCTCGGGCTTCTTGTGCGCCGCGATGGGAATGACCACCGCCTGCACGGGCGCGATGCGCGGGGGCAGGACAAGGCCGTTGTTGTCGCCGTGGGTCATGATGACCGCGCCGATCATGCGCGTGGTGGAGCCCCAGGAGGTCTGGAACGGATACTGGAGCTTGTTGTCGCGGCCGGCGAAGGTCACATCGTAGGCGCGGGAGAACTTATCGCCGAAGTAGTGGCTGGTCGCGCCCTGCAGCGCCTTGCGGTCCTTCATCATGCACTCGACGGTGTAGGTCGCCTCGGCGCCCGCGAACTTCTCCTTCTCGGTCTTGCGGCCCGGAACGACGGGAATGGCGAGGACGTTTTCAAAGAAGTCCGCGTAGCACTTGAGCTGCTGCTCGGTCTCGGCCTGGGCCTCCTCGGCGGTCTCGTGGATGGTGTGGCCCTCCTGCCACCAGAACTCACGGCTGCGCAGGAACGGGCGCGTGGTCTTTTCCCAGCGGATGACGGAGCACCACTGATTGTAGAGCATCGGGAGCTGGCGGTAGGTCTGAAGCACGTTGTGCCAATGGTCGCAGAACATGGTCTCGGACGTGGGGCGGAACGCCAGGCGCTCCTCCAGCTTCTCGCTGCCGCCCATCGTGACCCAAGCCACCTCGGGCGCAAAGCCGTTGACCAGCTCGCCCTCCTTCTTCAGCAGGCTCTCGGGGATCAGAACGGGCATCGCCACGTTCTCGTGGCCGGTCTTCTTGAACTCACCGTCCATGATGCGCTGGATATTCTCCCAGATCGCGTAGCCGTAGGGACGCAGGATCGTGAAGCCCTTGACGCTGGCGTACTCGACCAGCTCCGCCTTGCGGCAGATGTCGGTATACCATTGGGCGAAATCGTCCTCCATGTTGGTGATCTGTTCAACCTTCTTGTCCTGTGCCATGTTGTTTTCTCCTCTTTTTCTGCCGCCGGACGGCCAACAGGAACCGTTCCCTGCCGCGCGGCGGGTGTATTGACAAATATATATTCTACGGTGTTTCGCCCTGCTTGTCAAGCCTTGCACACGCCAGCGGAAAGGCTCCGACCGCCGTCGGAGCCTTTTTCGGTATCGGTCAGATGCGCAGCAGCCGTCGGAGCGCGATGAGCGCGGCGAGCGTGACGCCGGCATAGCGCAGCAGGCTGCGCAGATCGTAGCGGACGGCGGCGAAGCCGGTCATCTCACCGGCGCGCACGGCGACATACGCCGTCTTGTCCTCCCGCTGCGACTTGGCAATGCGGATCTGCATGTGGTCTCCCTCCTCTTTTCAGCCCTCCTTGGGCTTGCAGACATCGACCCAGCCGGAGAAGTTGGAGGAATAACGCTCCAGCTCCTCGCAGGTCATCTCGATGGCGCTGTTGCTGCTGCCCGCAGCGGGGAACACCGTCTCGAAGCGCTTGAGCGACACGTCGAGATAGGTTTTGACGTTCTCCGGCAGGGCGAACGAGCACACGCCGCCCGGGGCGTGACCGGTAAAGGCGCACGCCTCGTCAAAGGTCAGCATTTTCGCCTTCTGATGAAACTGCGCCTTGTACTTCGCGTTGTCGATCTTCTGATCGCCCGCGACGACCACGATGATCGGCTCGTCGCCGAGCTTGAAGCTCATGGACTTGGCGATGCGCGCGCCCTCGACGCCGACGGCGATGGCCGCCAGCTCCACCGTGGCGCTGGAAACGTCGAACTCGCGGATACGGCCGGCGATGCCGAAGCCCTCAAAATAGGCTCTTACTTTTTCAATGGACATGACTTTTCCTCTTTTCCTTCTCTCTGTCTATCGCACGTCGACGCGCTCCACACCGACGCAAAGGCCGGTATCGCTGTCGAGCGAGAAAACCGCGCCTTGCAGCTTGCACGGGCCCTCGGGTGCGCGGTAGCGTCCCGCGAGGCCGCCCAAAAACGTCTCGACCGACTGCTGCGGCTCGATGCCGAGCACGCTGCGCACCGCGCCGGTCATGCCGAGGTCGGTGAGATGGCCCGTTCCCTTGGGGAACACCTCCTCGTCGGCGGTCGGCACATGGGTGTGCGTGCCCCAGAGGGCGCTCACGCGCCCGTCAAGATAGTACGCCAGCGCGAGCTTTTCGCTCGTGGCCTCGGCGTGGAAGTCGACGAGCGTGAAGGTCGGCTTCTCTCCCGCTTTCAGAAGCTCGTCCGCCGTGGTGAACGGATTCGAGGCGTGGAAGCTCAGGTCGCAGCGGCCGATGAGGTTCATCACCGCGATGCGCGCCGCGCCGCAGTCGTAGACCGCATAGCCGCGCCCCGGCACGCGGCTGCCGAGGTTCGCGGGGCGCAGGATATAGGGGCAGTCGTCGAGGTAATCGCGGATCTGCATTTTGCCGAAGGTGTGGTTGCCGAGCGTGATGACGTCCGCGCCCGCGGCGAAGATGTCGTCCGCGTCGTTCGGCGTCAGGCCGACCATCGCGGCGTTTTCGCCGTTGACGACTGTGAAATGGATGCTCTTGCGCTTCTTGAGGCTCCGCAGGCAGCGGCTCAGGTGCTTCACGCCGCACGCGCCCACCACATCGCCCACCGCGAGGATGTTATAGATCATTCCGGCTTCTCCTCCGTCAGCGTGTCGTAAAAGGCAAAGGTCTCGGCGAAAAGAGTCTCGCCGTAGGCGGTCAGCTTCGCGCAGTAGTCCTCGTAGGCGGCGAGCAGCCGCTCGCCCTCCGCCGTCAGCATCGCGCCGCCGCCGTTCCGCCCGCCTGTGGAGGACCGGAGCAGCTTGACGCCCAGCCCCTCCTGCGCGGTGCGCAGGACCGTCCACGCCTTGGAGTAGGCCATGTTCATCGACATCGCCGCCGCGCGCAGCGAGTGCAGCTCGCGCACACGGCGCAGCAGCTCCGCCACGCCCGGACCGAAGCACTTCCGGTCGGTAAAAATCCGCACGGTCAGATTGGCGTGCAGGTCATTTCGCATCGTTCCGCCCTCCGTCTTTCGTTATCTCTCCCTATGATAACGACTTTATTTCCCTTTGTCAACGCGGAAAAACGGCGGAGAAACAGCCGCTGCCGGCTCCCGCTCCGCCGTATTCCTCACCGGAAGGTGTTGTAATGCGCGTTTTCGCCGTCGAGCAGAAAGCCGTCGGTGTCATGGACGTGGGCGTTTTCCAGCATGAGACGGTAGCGCAGCTCGTTCGACATACCGCGCGCCGAGGCCGCGGTCTGCCCCGCGGGCGTGCCGGTGGGGTTGTTGTAGCTGCCGTGGAGCGTGGAGTTCGCCGTCGCATTCTTCGTGCCCGCGCGCTTGTCCGCGCTCGTGTTGCCATAGCCGTTGCCATAGCGCACGACCGAATCGTTCTCCCGGCCGGTGTAGCGCGTGCCGGTCGCCGGGTCGGTCTTGAGCTCGCCGCCGACGTTGGAGCCGCTGTCGGTCTTGCCGGTCATGCCGCTCGTGGTACCGTTTTCCGCACCGTTGACATTTCCGTTCGCCGCGCCGTTGTTCTGATCCCCGCCGCAGGCGGTGAGGGAACAGATCAGCAGCGCGGTCACGGCAAGGATCGCAAAATTTTGCTTCATCGTTTTTCTCCCCTTGTCTTTTTCCATGCAATACCCAACGGTAGTATTTCCGGCAAAAGCAAAATGCGGCACGGCAAAATTTGCAAAAAAAGAAAGGCGCGAAGCTCGCGCCTTTCTTTGGGAAATTTTTCCTTACTTCGCGGCCTTGGCAGCCTTGAACGCCTCGATGAGCATCGGGGTGACCTTGAACAGGTCGCCGCAGATGCCGTAGTCGGCGATCTCGAAGATGGGAGCGGTATCGTTCTTGTTGACCGCGATGATGCACTCGGACTCGCTCATACCGGCCTTGTGCTGGATGGAGCCGGAGATACCGAGGGCAATGTAGACCTTCGGGTGAACGGTCTTGCCGGTCTGACCGACCTGATGGTCGGCAGTGAGCCAGCCGGAGTCGATGGCAACACGGCTGCCGCCGACGACGCCGCCGAGCACGTCCGCCAGCTCTTCCGCCAGCTTGATGCCGCCCTCGACGTCCTTGGAGATACCGCGGCCGACGGAGACGATGTAATCGGCGCCGATCAGGTCAACGAGCTTCTTCGCGGCCTTGACGACCTCGACGACCTCGGTGTCCATATCGGCCTCGCTCAGGGTGAAGCTGGGCTTGGTGATCTTCACCGCGTCCGCCTTGGCCTGATCGAAGGGAGCCTTCTTCATCACGCCGGGGCGAACGGTCGCCATGGCGGGACGGAAGCGCGGGCAGATGATGGTGGCCATCAGGTTGCCGCCGAACGCCGGACGGGTCATCTTGAGGTCGCGGGACACGTCGTGGTCCTGACCCATGACCTTGGCGGTGTTCATCTTCTCGATCTTCTCCTCGGGCAGCGTGGAGGCGCTGCGCAGGAAGTCCTTGTAGATGGGCATATCGACGTCGAGGTGCGTGCAGTCGGCGCACAGACCGGTGTGCAGACGGGCCGCGCAGCGGGGACCGAGGTCACGGCCGATGTTGGTCGCGCCGATGAGGAATGCCTCGGGCTTCATCTCGGAAACGACGTCGCAGATGACCTTGGCATAAGCGTCGGTCGTGTAGTTCTTGAGCAGAGGATGCTCGCAGACGATGACCTCGTCCGCGCCGTAGCCGCCGAGCTCCTTGGCGATGCCCTCGACGTTGTCGCCGAGCAGCAGACCGCAGAGGTTCACGCCCAGCTCGTCCGCCAGCTTGCGGCCCTCGGAGATCAGTTCAAAGGTGGTGGGCATCATCTTGCCCTGACGCTGCTCGCAGAAGACCCAAACGTTCTTGAAGGCAGCGAGATCCATGCTGTTATAATTCTCAACCATTGTCGTACTCTCCTTCCCTTAAATGATGTGTTTCTCAGACAGGATACCGGCGAGCTTCTCGCAGGTCTTCATGTCGTTGCCCTCGAGCATCTGGCCGGCGCCCTTCTGCGGGGGAGTGAAGGAGGTCAGGATGTTGGTGGGGCTGCCCTTGAGGCCGATGGTGGTGGCGTCGATCAGAGGATGATCCTTCAGGGCGTTGTAGTCCAGAACGGTCACGGGCTTGGAGTAGCACTCAAACACACCGGAAACGCTCATGTAGCGCGGGGTGTTCAGTTCCTTGATGCAGGTGATGAGGCAGGGGGTGTTGACCTTGATGGTCATGTAGCCGTCCTCGAGCATACGCTTGATGGTCAGCGTGTCGCCGTCCTTCTGGATGTCGGCGGCGTAGGTGACCTGCGGCAGATGGAGCTTTTCCGCCATCTGGGGGCCGACCTGTGCGGTATCGCCGTCGATGGCCTGACGGCCGCAGAAGACGATGTCGTCCTTGTCGAGGCCGATGGTATCCACGGCGGCGGCGAGGATCTGGGAGGTGGCGTAGGTATCGGAGCCGCCGAACTCACGGGCGGAAACGAGATAGCCTTCGTCCGCGCCCATGGCGATCAGCTCGCGCAGCATGCCTTCTGCCGGCGGGGGACCCATGGTGACGACGAGGACCTTGCAGCCGGTGGCGTCCTTGATCTTGAGGGCGGCCTCGACGGCGTTCATATCATCGGGGTTGATGATGGTCTGCATGGAAGCGCGGTTCAGGGTACCATCGGGATTGACGGCGACCTTACCGGAGGTATCGGGGACCTGCTTAACGGAAACGATGATCTTCATTGTTTTGTTACCTCCTCTTTCTTAGTTCACGCCGAGATACTTGGCGACGACCATACGCTGGACCTCGGAAGTACCCTCATAGATCTCGGTGATCTTCGCGTCACGCATCATGCGCTCAACGGGATACTCACGGGTGTAGCCGTAACCGCCGAAGAGCTGGACCGCGCGGCGGGTGACGTCGGAAGCGGTCTCCGCGGCGAAGAGCTTGGCCATGGCAGCGTCCATGGAGTAATCCTCATGGTTCTGCTTCTTGCAGGCAGCGGCGTAAACGAGGTACTGAGCAGCCTGGGTGCGGGTGTGCATATCGGCCAGCTGGAACTGGGTGTTCTGGAACTGGCTCAGGCGGCGGCCGAACTGGACGCGCTCCTTGGTGTACTTGACCGCCTCGTTGATGGCGCCCTCGGCAAGACCCAGAGCCTGGGAAGCAATGCCGATACGGCCGCCGTCGAGGGTCTTCATAGCGATCTTGAAGCCCTCGCCTTCCTTACCGAGCAGGTTCTCCTTGGGAACGACGCAATCCTCGAAAACGAGGTCGCAGGTGGAGCTGCCGCGGATACCCATCTTCTTCTCGTGCTTGCCGGTGGAGAAGCCGGGGAAGGTGCTCTCGACGATGAAAGCGGAAATGCCGTGGTTGCCCTTGCTCTTGTCGGTCATGGCGAAGACGACGAAAGTGGAGGCAACGTTGCCGTTGGTGATAAAGCACTTGCTGCCGTTGAGGACGTAGTCGCCGTTCTCATTCTTGACAGCGATGGTCTGCTGGCCGGAAGCGTCCGTGCCGGCGCCGGGCTCGGTCAGACCGAACGCGCCGATCTTGCGGCCGGAGAGAAGGTCGGGCAGATACTTCATCTTCTGCTCCTCGGTGCCGTTCTCGAAGATCGGGGCGCAGCACAGGGAGGTATGAGCGGAGACGACGACCGCGGTGGTGCCGCAGACCTTCGCCAGCTCCTCAACGCACATGGCATAGCTCAGAACGTCGCCGCCCGCGCCGCCATACTGCTTGGGGAAGTAAATGCCCATCATGCCGAGCTTGGCCATCTTTTCGACGGTCTCCATGGGGAAGCGCTCTTCCTCATCGAGTTCTTCGGCTAAAGGCTTGACTTCGGTTTCTGCAAATTCGCGATACATTTTGCGAACCAGCAGATGCTCTTTGGACAGATGGAAATCCATAGTCTTTTTGCTCCTTCACTATAAATTATTTGGATTGTCTAATTTTTCACAAATCAGTCCCGTTCTTCTGTATTATAAGCTCTCGGCGCTCAATACGCAAGAAAAAGTCTCAAATCATTTCGCGATTTGAGACTTTCACCAAATATGCGGAAAAATTTTTGTCTCTTCTGCCCTTTTTATGAAAGAATCCTTTCATAATCGGAATTCTCTGCATTTTTCATTTTCATAGCAGACGAAAAAAGCACCGCCGAAGCGGCGCTTCGGCGGTGCTTTTTTCTCATTTGGCGTATTCGATGACCTTCGTCTCACGCAGCACATGGACCTTGATCTGACCGGGATACTCAAGCTCGCTCTCGATGCGCTTGGCCAGCTCGCGGGCGAGGATGACCATATCGTCCTCGCTCACCTGCTCGGGCTTGACCATCACGCGGACCTCGCGGCCCGCCTGAATGGCGTAGGAGGTCTCGACGCCGGGGTAGGAGCCGGTGATCTCCTCGAGCTTTTCGAGGCGCTTGATGTAGTTCTCGATGTTCTCGCGGCGGGCGCCGGGACGCGCGGCGGAGATGGCGTCGGCGGCCTGCACGAGGCAGGCGACGACGGTCTGCGGCTCGACGTCGTTGTGGTGCGCCTGCACCGCGTGGATGACATCCTCACGCTCATGGTACTTGCGCAGGAACTCCACGCCGAGCGCGACGTGGGTGCCTTCGAGCTCGTGGTCGACGGCCTTGCCGATATCGTGCAGCAGGCCGGCGCGCTTCGCCGTGGCGACGTCCGCGCCGAGCTCGGCTGCCATCATGCCGGCAAGATGCGCGACCTCGATGGAGTGCTGGAGCACGTTCTGACCGTAGCTCGTACGGTAATGCAGGCGGCCGAGGAGCTTCACCAGCTCGGGGTGCAGGCCGCGCACGCCGGTCTCGAGCACCGCGCGCTCACCCTCGGACTTGATGACGGCGTCCACCTCGCGGCGGGCCTTGGCGACCATCTCCTCGATGTGGGTGGGATGGATGCGGCCGTCGGCGATCAGCTTTTCGAGCGCCAGACGTGCGACCTCGCGGCGCACCGGCTCGAAGCAGGAGACGGTGATGGCCTCGGGCGTATCGTCGATGATGAGATCGACACCCGTGAGCGTTTCAATGGTGCGGATGTTGCGGCCCTCGCGGCCGATGATGCGTCCCTTCATCTCGTCATTGGGCAGGGGAACCACGCTGACGGTGATCTCGGCGACGTGATCGGCGGCGCAGCGCTGGATGGCGGACGCTACGATCTCGCGGGCATACTGGTCCGCTTCGTCCTTGGCGCGGGCCTCGATCTCCTTGATCTTGAGGGCGGTCTCGTGGGTGACCTCGGACTCGACCTGCTCGATCAGGTACTTCTTGGCCTCGTCAGCCGTAAAGCCGGAGATGCGCTCGAGCATCTCGGTCTGGCTGCGCTTGATGATCTTGATCTCTTCGTTCTCCTTGTCCAGAGCGGCGTGCTTCTGGGCAAGGGCCTCTTCCTTCTTCTCGATCGCGTCGGTCTTGCGGTCGATGTTTTCTTCCTTTTGCTGTAAGCGGCGTTCCTGCTTCTGCAGGTCGGCACGACGTTCCTTTTCTTCCTTCTCGTATTCCTTGCGGGAGCGGAGGATCTCCTCCTTCGCCTCCAGCGTGGCCTCGCGTTTTTTGCTCTCGGCGCTCTTGATGGCATCGTTGATGATGCGCAGCGCCTCCTCTTCGGCGTTGGCGATCTTTTCCTTATCGTCCTTCGCCTTCTTGTTGCGGTACAGAATACAAGCAAGAATACCAATGAAAAGTCCCGCCGCCAAGCCGATGACAAGGCTGGGTATATTCATTCGATTCCTCCTGTGTCCACTTTTGCTTCCATCGGAGCGGCCGGTCCGACCGTGTCCCGATGGTATATCAAAACGGGTTTTTGAATCAACAAACGGGAGAGCCCCTTCTCTCCCCTCCATAAATCCACCGAATATTGTAACCTTTTTGTAAACAAGTGTCAAGCAAAAACTATTTGTCGAAAAAGCGCGTGGGGTCAGCCGCGCGACGCACGGCTTTTGTCAAAGGGGTGATTCTCTTCCGAAGAGAACCACCCCTTTGGAACCCCAAGAGAACGCAAGGGGCAAGCCCCTTGACCCCCGGACCTCAAATCTCGACCGGATCTTCGGGAGCAGTATGCTTGTTTTTCCGAAAACGATCCGGTCTGCTTCTATTTCCGCTCGGCCGCTCCTGCGGCGTGTTTCCGCACTGCCCAATTAAAAAGCGGCATTCCCGGCTGCCCGTCAGCTCTCGATGTAGGCCTCGGCGGCGTAGCCGAGGTTCCCATTGTACTCTACCGTGTTCCAGCCCTGCCAGGTGCCGTAGACCGTGACCGACGCGCCGTTCGGCATGAGCGCGATGGTCTGCCCCGCGGCACTCGGGTAGGCGCGCAGGCGCAGCGGCGAGCCGCTCGTGGAGACAGCCCCCTGCACGACCGGCTGCGGCTCGATGAACGGCAGGCCGAAATACTCCGTCAGCGAGCGCGCCAGCTCGCGCGCGATGGCGTCCATATTGTTCTCGACCCACGCGGCGTCGGCATAGTTGTCGTGGTAGCCCAGCTCGAGCAGGTTGGCCGGATACTTCGGCTGACGCACCTCGCCGAGCGCGGTGGTGGGCACGGTGCGCACGAGGTCGGGCAGCGGATAAACGCGCTTGAGGTTCGCGGCGAACAGCTCCGCCGCGCGCTTGCCCTCCGCGCTCGTCGGATAGTAAAACACCAGCACGCCGCGCACGCTGCCGGAGTTTTCCGGCGCAGCGGCGTTGGAGTGGAGCGCGAGATAGAAGTCAAAGCCGCCGAGGCGGTTCGCCTGCGCGATGGAGGACGCGGCGGTCATGTCGGGCGTGTTGCGCACAAAGCGGATGCCATTGGCATAAAGATACGGCTCCAGCGCGTCGGCGAGCCGGTTCATATTGTACTCCTCGCTGCCGCTTCCGGTGATGTAGGGATTGGACTCCTGCGTGGAGGGGCTGAGATAGATCTTCGGCATAACGACGCCTCCCTTTCCCTGCATTTTATGCGCCGCCGCGCCGTTTCATGTGCCGACTTCCCGACCTCGAGGGGCGATCGGGCAAAAATAAAGAGACGCCGAAGCGTCTCTTTATTTTCTCGTGTTTTCGGAAGATCAGACCGCAGCCTTCTTCTCCTTCTTGTTCTCAGCCCTCTGGATGAGCAGGATAACGATCAGAATGGCGAGACCGGCGAGGTCGGTGACCGTACCGGGGATGACCATCAGCAGACCGCCGGCGATCAGCGCGATACGGGAGTACCACTTCAGGTCGTGGATCAGATAACCCATGAAGCCGGAGGCGATGGAGGCCATGCCGAGCGTCGCGGAGATGACGATGGAGGTCACGCCGAAGAAGGTGACATCGCCGACGAAGATCATCGCATTGTTATAAGCGAAGATGTAGGGGATGATGAATGCCGCGATCGCCAGACGGGTGGCGTTGAGCGCGGTCTTCATCGGGGGCGCCTTGGCGATGGCAGCACCGGCATAAGCCGCGAGCGCAACGGGAGGCGTGATGTCGGCGACGATGCCGAAGTAGAACACGAACATATTGGCAGCCAGGATGTGCATACCCATACCGTTGATGAGGATAGGCGCGCAGGTGGAGGCCATGATGATGTAGTTCGCCGTGGTGGGAACGCCCATGCCGAGGATGATGCAGCAGATCATCGTGAGGAACAGGGCGATGAACAGGTGGCCGTTGGAGAGCTTAACGACGTAGGTGATGAGCTTGCCGCCGAGACCGGTCATCGTGATGCACACGGAGATGATGCCGGCGATGCCGCAGGCAATACCGATGGACAGGCAGTTCTTGCCGCCGTTTTCAAGGCCGTTGACGAACTTGCTCGGGGTCATGCGGTCGTCCTTATTGATGATGCCGACCGCGATGGCAACGATGGTGCCGTAGATGGCGCTCTTGGCCATGGTCTGACCGGCAATGACCATCCAGGTCAGGACGATCAGGGGCAGGAGCAGATAGATTTTCGGCAGCAGGAGCTTCCACTTGGGCAGTTCCTCACGCTTGAGGCCGACGAGACCGAGCTTCTTGGCCTTGAAGTGGACGCCCAGGAAGATGCCGAGGAAGTACAGGAACGCGGGCAGGATCGCACGGACGATGATGTCGGAATAGTCATAGCCGGTCATTTCCGCCATGATGAACGCCGCAGCGCCCATGATGGGGGGCATGATCTGGCCGCCGGTGGAGGACGCAGCCTCGACCGCGCCGGCAAACTCTCCGGGATAGCCGGTCTTCTTCATCATCGGGATGGTCACGGAGCCGGTGGTAACGGTGTTGCCGACGGAGGAACCGGAGACCATGCCGCACAGGGCGGAGGAGACGACCGCGACCTTCGCGGGACCGCCGGACGCCCAGCCGACCAGCGCGTTCGCGCAGTCGATGAAGAAGTTGGCGACACCGGTCGCCTCAAGGAACGCGCCGAACAGCAGGAACAGGGCAATGTAGGTCGAGCAGACGGAGATCGGCGTACCGATGATGCCGTTGGTGGTATAGAAGATGTTGTAGACCACCAGATCCATGCTCATGCCGCGGCCGATGAAGGCGTAGAGCACGAAGCAGCCCGCCACGATCAGAATGGGAAGGCCCACCGCGCGGCGGCAGCACTCCGCGAGCACCAGCGTGCCGATGATGCCAAGGATGACCTCGGTCTGGCCGATGGCGATGCCCATCGCCACAATCCTCTTGAAGTTGGCAACATAGTAGAAATAGGGAATACAGCCCGCGACAGCGAGCAGGATATCATACCACGGCATGGAGTTGGGCTTTACATTGCCCTTCTTCACGGGGTAGATAAAGAATGTGAACAGGATCACAAAGCCGACGAACAGGCAGCGGCGGATCTGGCCGCTCCAGGTGGCCCACAGGTTCATGTAGACCATAAAGAGCATAAAGGCGGCCAGCACATAGCGCAGGACCTTCTTCGGCGTGCCCTCCCAGACACGGGTGTTGGACTCGCGGTCAAACTTTTTCATGATCGCGTCAACGTCTTCCATCGTACCGACTTCAACGTCTACGCTTTCAACGACGACCTCTTCGTCCAAGACTTTCTTTTCAGCGTCAGTCATTGGTGTTTTTCTCCTCCTTTTTATTGGTGAACACTGTGACGTCAATAGAGGAAGAACTCATAATTGAGCGTCACCAGCGAATTTCTTCCACACAAATCACGCAGACTGATATCCGGGCCGTCCTTTACCTTCAAAAAGAAGTCGTAAACGGTGGCCACGGCATAACAGACTCCGGTTCTATCCTGATGTATGCCGGTGATGAGCATGGCTCCGTCGTCGGTATAGCTGAGCTCCTCTCCGGGATTCAGCTCCACCTGCACGCCGGCGCCGTAAGCATAGTACTTACACTCCTCGGCATAGATCTTTCCTTCACTGATCTCAAAGGTGTCCGTCAGCGGATATTGGTTGACGGAATGCTTAAAGGTAATGGAAAAGCGATCCCCCTCGTCCATGCGGTAGCGCGCATAGAGCTCGCCGCTGTCCTTATTGCGGAGCGTCAGGTAATAGCCGGCGCGGGGAATCAAGAGGGAGGCCGCTGCAATAATCAAGACTATTGCAGCGGCCATGCTTATGCGTTGTCGCAGTTGCACGTTCGCACTCTTTCAGGATTGGGTGTTCTTACAGAACGCCAATCTCCTTGTAGTACTTCTCGGCGCCGGGATGCAGGTCGAAGGAGCCGGCAACAGCACCCTCGGGGCTCAGGAAGCCGAACTTGGCCTGAGCACCGGCGAGCTCGCTCTGGCTGTCGAACATGGCCTTGGTGATCTCATAGACGACATCCTCGCTGAGGTCCTTGGAAGCGGTGAAGACGGCCTTGACGGCGACGCAGACGGTCTCGTCCGCAACGCAGGTGTAGGTGTTGGCGGGCAGGTTATCCTGGACCAGGAACGGATAGTTGGTGGTCAGATAGGAAACAGCCTCATCGCTGAGGGAGGGCATATTGAAGTTGTAGGCGGTGGCGAGGTCGGTCAGAGCGGGGGTGGGGGCGCCGGAAACGGTGAAGGCCGCATCGCACTGGCCGTTCTTGAGGGCCTCAGCGCCGCCGGAGAAGGAGTCGTACATGACCTTGATATCGTCGAAGGTCATGTCGTAGGCCTCGAGGACCTGAGCCGCGTTCAGAGCGGTACCGGAGCCGACGTCGCCGACGCAGACGGTCTTGCCCTTGAGGTCTTCAATGCTGGTGATGGAGGGAGCGGTGACGAGCTGGACGGTCTCGTTGTAAACGCCCGCGACCCACAGGGAGTTCTTGTCGGCAGCGCCGTCGAACATGGTCTCACCGCCGGAGCCGTTGTGAGCATAGTTCAGAACGTCGGACTGCAGGATGGACATCTGGGCCTGGTTGGCGGTGACGAGCTGGACGTTCGCCTTGGAGGCGCCGGAGTCGACAGCGGTGAGCTTGGACAGGCTCAGCTTGTCGCCGATGGTGGTGACGAGCGCGTTGCCAACGGCATAGTAAGTACCGGTGGTGCCGCCGGTGGCGATGACGATGTCAACGGGAGCGGCGGGGGTATCGGTCTGCTGGGTGTCGCCGTCGGTGTTGGGGGTATCACCTTCCTTGCTGCCGCAGGCAACAAGAGCGAAGATCATAGCGACGGACAGGATGAGGGCTAAGAACTTTTTCATACGCAATCTCCTTTTTGTTTTACCGTTTCGGCAACGTTACCGCCGGTCGGGGACATTCTGCACAACGTTGTCCAATGTTGTGCATGAGCGTCGGCCGGCGCTTCTTCGTTTTGCAAAACGGCCAATGTACCTCTTTGAGGCATAGCCATTATAACTTATTGCAAGTTTTATTGCAAGATACTTTTGCACTTTTGGCTATTCGCACAAAATTAAGACGGAATCCATTTTTCTTAGCCCTTTCTTTTTCCGCTCGTTCCGTTATTTCACACAAATTTTTTGGTGACGACAAATTTTTACTTTTTCTTCATATATAAATTTTTCATGCACCTTATTCGAATTTATGCAAGTTTTCCTTCACCGTCTGTCATTTTGGCTAAATAAAAGACAAAAAAACAGTCACTCTGACGAGTGACTGTTTTTTCAAAAAGATCGGTTTACTTCTGCTCCTTGTTGTCCACAACGCGCTTGAGCAGGGCGGAGAACTCGTCCACGCTCATCGCGCCGAGATCGCCGTCCGCGCGGTGGCGCGGGGAGACGGTGCCGTTCTCCATGTCGCGGTCGCCGACGATGACCATGTAGGGCACCTTCTCGGTCTGCGCGTCGCGGATCTTGCGGCCGATCTTCTCGTTGCGGTAATCGACCTCGGTGCGGAAGCCCATGTCTTCGAGCTTCTTGGCCTGCTCGGCGCAGTAGTCGGCGGCGCGATCGGTGACGGGCAGGAAGCGCACCTGCTCGGGCGCCATCCACGTCGGCAGCGCGCCGGCATACTCCTCGATGAGGTAGGCGAGCGTGCGCTCGTAGCAGCCGAGAGAAGTGCGGTGGATGATGTACGGCAGCTTCTTCTCGCCGTTTTCGTCGATGTAGTACA
>ERZ838577.443-NODE-443-length-66866-cov-6.305174_pt1 | contig 66866 bp, 64 predicted proteins | sample MGYA00519682_ERZ838577 | MGnify/ENA primary metagenome ERZ838577 (study PRJEB31850, sample SAMEA3708838) | human gut metagenome | biome: human gut; feature: human-associated habitat; material: faeces | place: China | collected 2014 ... | reverse complement strand
CTTCTTTGAATTGCAGGGAAAGCTTGTTGAGTACATCCCCTTTGTGTGCCTGTACTCCAATGGATGATAATCAGAATAAATAAGTTCTATTCCAGCAGAAGCAAAATGACTCTCGTTTTGATATGAAGCAGCTCCTGTTCCAGATATATAGACATTTCCTCCCAATTTTTTCACAATTTCTATTACTCTGGTTTCTGATTGACTGCTAATATTCATTTCTGACGATCTGAGCCTTTTGTTGTGCTCATTTAAACCAAAAAACTCAAGGAACATTTCGGTCATTGCAATATTCAATTCAGCCAAATTATCATATTTCTGGTAAATGACATCTGAAAATAAAGGAAAAAGCTCCACGAAATATGGAGCTCTCTTATAATTCATCTCAACTACTTTCAAATGTTTTTCTTTCCATCCGAGAAAATCTTTTGGCTTTACCTCTGTAAGCAACTGTCCAAACTTTTTTTCGAGCGGGATTTTTAGTCTGCATTCTCCCTGCGGCGTCTTAATTCTGTTCCATTCAAACACATAACCATTACTGTATTGAACATCATCAAGATACACAAAGATATCCGATCTCCAGATTTTATAAATGATCCCAAGATACGGGAGATAACACGGTTGGTGAATTGAAACAGATTTCATTCTGACACCTCCAAACCAAATATTTGCTGAAATGCTTCCGCACATAATATTCCACACTGACTTCCCCTTACAGTTGCCAACGCTTGAATACTTTTTTCAGATCGTGGGTGTGGCGGTTTTCTTACAACTTCCTTATATACTCCAATGGCTCGGATTTTTGCATCTACATCTTCTTCGGACACTTCTACAAACTCATTCGGTATAAAAGCTGTTTTTGTGTTAAATCCCCAATCAGTTGACGATGGAACTTCCATCAACAGAATCTTTTTAATTCTGAAAACCAACTCATCTTCCATCTTACCCCAAAGCTGCCGTTGCGGAAGCCTTGCAGCTTCTAAGCAACATTCATTCGTTACATCATGATCTATATGAATATCGCCAGGATGATGCGTAATAATAACTTCAGGACGACAATCTTTGATACATGCTTCGATAAAACGCACAATCTCATGATGATCTGCGTCCTTAAAACGCATACATCCAAAATCGCCTACATATGTTTTTTTCACACCAAGAATATCGTGACTTTTCTTAATGCCTTCTTCTAAATTATCATCCCGCGTTGGGCTCCAATGGCTCAACAAACATACATATACCTCATTCCCATTTTTTGAAACCCTATGAATAAAAGCTCCTGCGCCCAAAGCTTCATCGTCCGGATGCGCCGCTACAACTAAATATCTCATTTTTCCTCCCATATCTTACTTATTTTTCTGTCGTTTTTTCAACAAGCTGTGCCTGCATCTGATCGTACCAAATGGCTCTCGCCTTAATTTTTCTTTTCTGTGTTATTGCAACCTTTTTTCCTTCAATTCCAAGTTTACGAACCAAATCGTTATAATCAATTTCATTCTTACATACAATCATAACGTAATTGTATTTTTCATATCGAATCAGTTCCATATCTTTAACTTCGCGTTCTTCCGGATTGCTATTATCAAGATCAACACCAAGATCAAGATTAAGATCAGCAGTCCAATCCGCAAGCAATTCCAGATCCCATTCTCCCGCATGGACATTATCCTGAATATTGATGGATCTCAATTCTGCTTCGCTATATCCAATCAATCTTTTTACATCTACTTCAATCTCCGGATCACGCCTTGCAAGAATAATAGATCTCTGATTTCCCGCAATCACATTATCATGTTCATCTACCAGAAAAATTCCGAAATCCCCGAATGTATCTAAAGATCTTTCCAATTCTTCTGCCTTTTTCTTCGATATTTTTCTGGGATTTCCAAAATTATGTTTCAAATCCCCTACCTTCATTTTGCATACTTCAATTCTCTTTTCTCCCATTTTCTTATTAACCTTTCTGTTAAAAAACCGTTTTCTATGATACACTCATCGTATATTATCTACAATTTTTCATTTAATTTATTAAGCATCTACACAGGAGGTACACGCATGTACAGCGGAAATGAAAATCTAATAAACGACGGGCAATATCTACCATATTCCGTTCTCGATTTTTGGCAATGGGCTTATTCAAATCTCATTCATAATGTATCAAGAGGAACATTTGCTGAATTTATAGTAAAATCTGCCCTTGAACAGAATAACATCCCAGGCAATTGCGAAAACAAAACCGGTTTCGAACCATATGATCTGGATGGTCCTATTATCCCTTTTTTAAACCGCGCTTCACGCATCGAAGTAAAGTCTGCTGCCTTTGTCCAGCAGTGGGATATCAAGCACCCAGATCGTACATCTTTCGGTATTGCTCCAGCAAAACTCCCCGATGAAACCGGAGACTACCCACAATTTGCAGAAAAGCAGCGGAATAATGATCTTTATGTCTTTACACTGTATACCGCCAAAGACCGCCGCAGAAATATTCTCGATCTTTCCTGGTGGCAATTTTTTGTTCTCCCTACTTTTTTGATTAACAACGATCCCAAACTAAACAGCCAGAAAACCATTTCTCTATCAAAAGTAAAGGAATTATGCACTTGCCTTTCTTTCAATGATCTCTATCCTGCAATTATATCTTCCTGTGAAAAGATAGGAAAATACTACTCTTCAATTAAAGAACAATAACCAAAAACAGACTGGACATTCTCTATGAACATTCAGTCTGCTTTCCAATTCATCAAATAAAGACAGATCACGCACCTTACGGTGAATGATCTGCCTTTCAGGGAGAAAATAAATGAAAAAATGAACTGCCAATCTATCTGCTCATTCGGTTTTGGCACTTACCATATTATCATCCTGTCTCTCCCCGGTAAACCTACTCTTTTTCTACCTGTATTTTTGCAATACAGCTCAGAGTTCGTAACAGCCCCAGGCACGGCTTATTTACTGCATTCCCAACAAATATACAGCTACGATCTTACAGGCAATTCCAATGTCTTTATACACGGTTTTCTCGCTTACGTTTTCTGCTGCAGCAATTTCCGGTACCGTCATAGGCTCATCTGCAATATATAACGCATACAACTCCCGGAATCGGCGTTTTCCTTCTTCATTCGTGATCTTGTCACACTCTTCCCGATACAACCGGATTGCCGTTTCGATGCAGTGGATACAATACAGATTTTCTTTCCGTTTCTGCTCACTGTTTGAAATCAGCATTTCAGAATCACTCACAAGCTTCTCTGCATTCCCCATCAGATCTTCAACAAATTTCCAGCGCAGCTCAATCTTTTCCTCATCGGTAAACTCGGTTTCGCATTCAACCGCTGCTTTCGCCCGGCGGTATGAGGAAAGAAGTTTTTTGGTAATGCGAACCTTGTCCTTTTTCCGTCCCTCTTCTTTCCTCTTCTCATCCAGATACTGTTTCATCATTTCCTTTGCGCTCGCTTCTGCCAGCTTCCGCAGTTCATCCTCTGAAAGAAGATATCTTACTTTCTTGTCCATGCCATAACCTCCACAACCGTTGACTTTGCTTTACCATTTTTGTATAATCTCCTTAGTGTTTCGGGCTGCCGCCGGGTTTCGGAGGTGGCTCTTTTTTTGACCTTGTGTAAACCTTGGGTAAATGCTTGGATAAATCTTGTGTAAACCTTGGATAAAATTATGCTCCCTGATCCTCCGGAAAACGGAAAGATTTCAGATGATGCTTGTATTCACTTTCGATCGCCCTTAAACGCATTCTACGAAGCACATCTTCTGCAGTTTCCCTTGATTTATAGGATGCGAAGATTATTTCTGTAACTTTTCCCCCGATGGGGTGCACATAAATACAATGTCGAGATACCAGATCATCATCATACAGAGACACGCCACACTGCTCATACGGATAATCCATCGTTCCGTCCTGCGAAATAATCCTCATATTTCTTCCCCCATCAGTTCCTTCCGTGCTGCAGTTCCCATAGCTCTTGGGTAGATTCCGTCACTGTCCGCAACCACTTTCCAGCCATGTTCAGATTCCGTAATCTCGTTGTATAACGTCGTTGGATCGTTTCCATACTCAAAATCATCACCGCCACAGTTTCCGTCCCACTCTGATTCTGGATCGGCACCGCTCTTGATTGATAAAATATCTTTCCGCAGCTGCCCAGGAGTATATTCATATCCGCAATGGATATATTCGACCGTATCATTCTCGCCAAACACCGCCAATGCCAGCCCGCCGCAATTGTCCTCAATAACTTCATATTTTTTCATACTCATTCCTCCGGTTCGTCATATCCGTAATCGTCTTCATCATCAGCATCATTTTCATCGGCAGTAGGACCTTTCAAGGCTGTTTCGTCTGCAACTTCCCCTTCAATCAGCGGAACGTTCATAAAATCCCCGTCCGGACTTGTAGCGATGTTATTATCATCCGGGATAATCTCCCTATACTGATCGTCAAAAATTGTCTGCTGCTCCGTATTGATAATCGGTTTCAGAACGTATTCTCCTGTTACCTCATCGTAAACAAGTTCCATGCCGTCATACTTCGTTCCGCCCTTCATTTCGTCTTTTACTTGCATTACGGAACCAACCTTATGACTGAATTGTGGCTTCATAACCTTTCTATGTTCCGCCGACACTGTTTCATCCATATTCAGGATATAATCTGTATTGATCTTGACATCAATTTTGATCGTCACAGATCCTTCCAGGGTTTCTTTTTCCACCATGTTTTCAATCAATTTCTGCATCACCTTATTCGCATCCTGCCGCATGCCAAGGAAAGCATCATCCTCAATGTGTAACTTCTGTTCAATGTTTGCCATGTCCTCAATCTCCTTATTCTTTTGATTATTTCACAACTTCCGGAACTTTCCTCAGAAGTTCAAGTCCTCCGTTCCCTTCCATCCCAAACAGTACAATCATCAGGAACCATATTGCCATGAATCCCATCAGACCCACCATTACAATCAACCAGATCATCCAATCTTTCAAAATTCCATCACTCCCCTGCAACAGCCCGGATCGTAACATCTACCCGCGGTATCTCCGCATAAAACTTCCGCACCTGTGCATCAACAATGGCAGAATCATCGTGGTAGGCAACAAGATTTAGGCTGTCACAGATAATTTTTTCAATGTTATCAACGTCCGGTTTACTGGTCGGTCTGATTCTGTGCTCCAGCATGGCCTTTCTCTTTTTCTTACTCACAGACTTCGGGATCTCGTAATATGCAATAATCCTCACATCCAGCATTTCGCCAGGTCTGAACATCCGCCCTCTGGCAGCATTTGAATACATCAATCTCACAAGATTTTCGTAATTCACAGTTTCCTTTGGCGTATACGCTTTGCTGAAAGATCCATTATGTACCACCCGCGGACGCTGTTTACCAAACGGCTTGCCCGGGACAGAAAACCTAATACTCGTCACAGGTTCTTCCTCTTCAACCAACATTTCTTCTCTCATCAGCGCTCCCTTTTATTCTGTCGGGCCGGCGGCATCCGGATCGGTATCTTCATAAACTTTCATGAAATACTCCGTTGATTTTCCATTCAACCGCTTTCTCTTACCAGGTCCGACCGTATAACCATTTTCATGCAAAATGGATGCTACCGTTTTTCTGTCTTCCAACTTTGCAATCCTGATCGCTGCAATCTGTCTCAATGCCATTTTTCACCCCTCCATAATCTTCTGCATTTCAAAATACCGTGCCGCAGCTTCCTTTTTCCGCCATGATGTCCCGGTAAACTGCACCGGATAACAGCTTTCAAAAATTCTGTCGTAAATCCTCGCATACCGGATATCCGAACAGGACTGCATCCCTTGGGGATCAAGGTTCGTTGTCAAGATCATCGGCTTTTTGCTCCGATACCGGCTGTCCACGATGTCATATACCTTTTCCAGTGCATAATCGGAACCCCGCTCTGCTCCAAGGTCATCAATGATAAGCAGCTGCGCCTGATTTAACCGCGCCAGATATGTCGCATTGCTCTCATACCCGCTCATTTCCTCCAGCAGCCGAATGAATGATGTCATAATAACCGGTCGCATCTTTTCCAATAAACTATTGGCGATCACAGCCGCGGTATAACTCTTTCCCGTTCCAACGCCGCCGTAAAGCAAAAGCCCGCGACCATCCTCACACATCCTGTCGAACTGGTTTACAAAACGTTTTGCAATCGCAATCCCACGGGCATTTTCCGAAGTAACCTGATAATTAGCAAAGGTGGCATTCTTCAAACGGGTATCCATCATACTCAGCTGCCTTAATGAATCCACTTTCCGTTTGGTTTCCTCCCATGCAAGCCGCTCTTCAATCTTCTGCGATTTTTTCAGCTCGCAATCACAAAAGATATGCACTCTACGCTTTTCAGTTTTTCCAGAACCATCAAACAGCGGCATATCAAACTCCCGTTCCGTAGGCTCCCCACAAATCGGGCAAAATGCTGTTGCTCTGGGAATACTCTTTTTTTCTTCATTCATTCCGAACACCATCCTTTACAATTTTGATTGCCTGCCTAAATGCTTCATATCTTCCATCAACATCTATCAATCTCATTTCAGCCGCTCCACTCTCTGAACATATCATCAAGGCTTTTTCCCTGCTGGTTTTCGACGCTGTTTCGCATTCCTGCTTCTGCCCCTCCGGGAAGAAAATCTATAAACGGGGTCGAATCCGATAAAAACGTTTTCGCATGTTTGATATAAACCGGATCAGTATGCTCCCGCTGCGTTTTTCCAGCATATACCCTCGCTGCTCCCAAAAGCTGTTCTTCCGACCAACCATCATTCAGCCGTGCCTTATATTTCTTATACGCTTCTCCCTTGCCTGTCTTTCGAGGATAAGCCTGCCAAAAGGTTTCAAATCCGCTTGGATAATCATTATATATTTTTTCTTTTGATTCTGAGTTTGTGGAAGTTTCCGCTTTCTGCGATTCTACCTCAACGCCCAAGTTCTCATCATATGGCTTTTCTTTTTTCTCAATTTCCGGTGCTAACTGCTCATTTCCTTTTCTGGCTCTCTCCTTTCTTTTTCGTTCTGTCGCCTTTTCTCTGCTCTCCAATGCCTTATACCACTGCCCTTGCCATTCACTCCAATCATGGATGTAATAATTTCCTTTATAATCAATCCAATTTGTCTCTATAAGTGCATCAACTACTTTTTTCGGCAAAATTTTTTTCTCTAAGCCTACAGTCAGAACATCTGCAATATCTTCTTTATCCGCACCAATTATTTCTCCATCTTTTTTGGCATTATTGATTCCCCACAGCCACAATCTCACCAAAATTCCAAGTGCTTCATTCTGAGAACATCCAATGGCTTTCGCAAGGTTTCTCAATTTCCCACCCATAACTTGCTCATGAATACTAATCCATGCCATCTTGCTCCCTCCAACATTTCAACCTTTTATATATCTTCTACAAGATCCGCGATACCGATCGGCGCTTTCAAAACTTTCGTCTCTCTGCAATAATCGCAGCATTCACATCTTGTTGGCTTAATTTCTCCGCGCTTCACCGCCAGCACATGAGCAATATTGGCTTCTACGCTGTATCTCGCTTCTCTCAGGTAATTGTCCTGGATATGGATGATCTCAATATTCGGAGTGCTCTCCTTACTGATTCCAGCGATGTAAAACGGAAGCCTTTTCCCGGTATTCTGGTACACCACTTCCTGATAAATTGCACCCTGAATGTCATAGCCCCAGTACCGGACAAAATCCAGATATCCGATATCGCGCACCCACTCCAGTTTTGTCAGGGATGCCATAACTTTCAGGTCTACAATTGCAACACCAGGAATATAACTGTCCATCTTGATCTTCCACGGTGTCCCATACAGATCTGCAGTCATGATGACCTGTTTTTCTCCGGACATATATTTCATAAAAAGCTCGTCTCTTTCTGCCCTCTGAATCAACGCATCCGCCTTTACATATTCAGCTTTCAGTCCTCCATCCCTTTTAAACATTTCCGGATGGTCTTTTTTAAACATATCAAGGGTTCCTTCGAAATAGTGGTCTACATAACTGCCAACCATCAACGCAGTAGAACTCGGCTGCTCATACTCGCCTTTGAGTTTTGCAAGGGCGGCTGCTTCACATGCCATCCGCCCATATGTACCGTTGAAATCCTTGAACTGGGAAACCGACATATATTCGTAATTCGCCAGCTCTGAATAATAATTTTCTTCTGTCAATGTGATTCCCATGATTAAACCTCCCTGTATTCAGCGCCAACAAATTTGATATAATCCAGAATTTTCCGGTGCTGCTCTTCATTTCCCCTGATCTGAATCGTCCAAATTTTACGTCCTCCGGTCAATCCGGGCTGCCGCCCTACCGGTTCGGCACTTGATCCCGTCACGGCCTGCTGGTACGCATGTCTTTCAATGCTCTCAACCGCCTTTCCAGTCTCCGACTTAGGTTCTGCCAATCTACTCTCAACAGGTTCTTTTTCCGGTTCCTGCGGCTGTTCCTCCTGTCTTGCAAGCGCTTCCCGCTTTGCCGCTGCTTCTTTTTCCCTCTTCGCAGTTTCCTCGGCTTCCCTACGCTGACGTTCTCTTTCCAGAATCATCTCTTTCTGTCTGCGTAACTCCTGAACCTTGCACAGCGCTTCCGAAAGCACCAGATTTACGCCATATACTTTCTTTGCTTCCTCCAGAAAATCTTCATCCACGCCATCCAGGACGCTCAGATCACCTTTTGTATTTGCAACAGCCGTATCTACGGCGGACTGCCAGATTTTCTTGCCAGTGGTCTTATTCTCCCATTTACTGTCATAAATCTTAAATTTCAGTTTTGAAGCAATGATTTCCGGAAGTTCTGCGAACTTTTCATCCATATAATTCAGGATTTCTTTTTTCTTCTGTCTCTTCTGATCTTCCTCATACGCTTTTGCCTGACTATCTAACTCCAAGATCGGTTTATCAATGATTGCAACCAGCTCTTTTGCCTGCGGCTCCATCTCCTTTTTATACGGCTCCAGGCATTTCTCTTTAACTTCCTTTCTCCGATCCTCCACGGAAGTTCTGAGTTTCCGCAGGAAAGCAATATCCTTTTTCACATCAGCAATCGAATTGTCGTCGTATACGATTCCCTCGTACTTTTTCATTTCTGCAGCAAGCGCCGTCTTTAATTCTTCAAAATTCCAATGGATCGCGCCTACTTCCTGATTGACTACCACCTGTAATTCGTTCAGTTCATTCATTTCTTTATCCTCCTAATTATTTCCACGGCAATTCATCCGCGGACATATCTTCCTGCATCATAAAGTTTGCATCCGCCGGCATAGGCTCTGGATGATTGTCATACCGCTGTTCAAACTGCCTGAACTCATCAGGAATTGCCTGCTGTCCTTTTTCTTTTCTCTCATTCTGCCCGTTTTCAGCAACTATCGGTTCTTTTTCTCCCTGCTGCACCTGTGCAAACACATCTACCGGGGCACCATTATCCGGAAGTGCCACTGATACAGATCTGCCATCAAGATATACAGGCTGACCATTTTCAAATTCCACATCGCCACCAGCCAAATATGCCTTTTGCTGCTCGATATTATCAAAATCAAGATCAATCAGCTTACATAATCTGCGGAGCACAGTCTTCTTGTACATTTCTCCAGTGCTACTTATCCAAGCCTGGCTGTCTTTCTTCTTTGAATAAGTATCCCTGACTTTTTCGATCTCTTCTGCGCTCATCGTGTCATACATCATCGAGCCATCTCTGAACACAACGATTGCAAACGAACCGATCATAGGATTGTTGGAAAACGGTAACGGCTTAAATCTCACATTCTGCACGCCGCCATCTACCTCTTCCAGGAAGAAATCCCCTTCCCGTACAACCTTTGCATAAATATCTTTGATCGGGTTTCTGGAAAACCGCTTACACATCTTGATCTCGCCCTTGTAATCCGTCTGGAAGCTCAGCTCCCCACCGTAAGGGATCGCATAACATTCCCCGTTGAAATAATCCAAACCGAGGTATGCTGCCTTGCACAGACACACTGCCATAGATTCAAATGTGATCTTGCCAAGCTCCAGCTTTTTCTTCTTGTCTTTCAGCATCTCGGAAATAACCGTAACGGTATTTAATGCAAACCGTTCCTGATTAAATCCAGCCGGCAGCGCCGCTTTGTGTGTGGTCAGTTCCTTGATAATTGAACTCTGCACCCCTGAAAGCCACTGTTTTTCTGTCATTTCTGCCATTTCCCTTGTCCTCCTGTTCATCTCTTTCAAATCTCATATCAGCAAATGTAAGAGTGTTGATTGCCCGCCTGCCAAAATACTCTTTAATCACATCCGGCAGTAAATACGGAACATATGCTTCATTCTTGCCAGATACAAGAGCCTTTCTTTTGGCATACCGCACGAGCTTTTCAAACTGTTCATCTGTCAAGTGATACCCGTCGTCTTCTGCGTCTCTTCTTATTTCTTCGAATAATTCCTGCATCTTCCAGCGTCCTCCGCATTTCTCCCGCAATTTCTCCGATGACCAATACCATTCCGAGAACGAGCCATTCTCCGCCAACAGCAATGTATCCTCTCTCCTGATATGCCTTCTGGACACAATAAGCTGTCGCAGCAACTCCGATCACGATCCACAGCCACTTCTTTTCCAGATACTTCATTTCTCATCCTCTCTGTTTGCTAAAATACATCTCGTTTACCCTTATGTAAGGATCTGTCCCTTTCAAATACCCGCAGGACGTAAAATACAAAACGTCTTCCGGAAGCCCTGTTCCAACTTTCAGCATATGCTTGACAGCTTCATAGCAGCTTTCCGTTGTCTTTGTACGGTCATATCTTCCGTTCCACATGGAAGAAAACTGTCGCGGCTGCCAGATTACCTCTGTGATCGTATCCGGGAATCTTTCGGACAGGACACGGTTCATAACGACGCAAGCTACATCGTACTGCGCTTCAAATCCCTGATCCTCTGCTTCCGCAGCAACCAATCGAGCCAGAAGCTCGTATTCCTCTTCTGAAATGGAAAATACAGGCTTACTGACAGGTTCTTTGCTTTCCACTTCTGCTTCTGTTTCCCTCTCTTCCGGATAGATGTCTACTACCACAGGGGCTTCTGATTCCACAGTTTCTACTTCTTCTTTCACATCATGCTCCACTTGCCACAGATACCGTCCGGCTCCTGCCGTCATTTCCTTTTTCCGGTATTCCGCCAGCACAACCGAATGGGCTGATGCGGCAAGATATACCCCGGCTCCACAGGCTATTAAAGCTCTCACACAATTAGCTCTCATTTCTTATCCTTTCAGTGCTTTTTCGCCTACCAACTTCATCTCACTGATAACTTCTGCCAGTGTATCCAAACGCTGTAAGATTCCCTGCAAAACCGGCTTTTCCTCTTCTGAAATAACCCCGTCCTCGGCAATCTCAATCAGGCCTTCTTCCATCTTTTTGATTTTTCCGGAATCAAATTCTCGAATCAGCCTAAGTGCGATTCCCTCAATTCCCTTTATCTCTGTAGCAAGCGGCATTGCCTTGCCGATCGGACATTCACTTTTGCAATACCCGTTCTTTAATTCCGGGCAATTATAGAGGTCAGCCATCAAAACCACCTTATCGACTGGAACCACTTTAACGTTTCCAAGCTCGTAATCGGCAAGAGCTGCTACTGAAATTCCCAGCAGTTCCGCAGCACCTTCACGGCTCCATAGCCGTTCATTATATGCCGCAGCCTTTTTTCTGGCTTGAAAATATATATTTTGGTTCTCCTTTACAGGTCCATTCCCCATTTTGATTTCTCCCTTTTTGACCTACAATTTAATCAGTGTCAAGCAGTTCTGCAGTTCCATCAATCCCAAGAACCTCACTTATCGCCATAATTGCAGGTTCTGAAAATACACGCCCATTGATAATTGCAGACGTATATCCCCTTGTCATATTCACTGCTTTTGCCAAATCCGCCACCTGCCAATCACGCTTTATCATTGCAATCTTGGCGGATTTACACCAATCTGACAACTTTTTCGCCATCTGGAATCCTCCTTTTCTTTACTTTTGTAAGTTAATATCGTAGAATAATTTTGATTATATTTTTTACAGCAATATTTAACTTACATTCGTATCGTAGCTGGAAGATTCCAGTTTGTCAATATTTTAAATGGAATTTTCCATTATTTAGGAGGTAAAATGTCTGATATCTATAAAAGACTTGTTGAACTAAAAAATAGTTCCGGAATGAGTGGAACACAACTTGCAACAATGTTCGGAATATCTTCCACTTCCTTTACTGACTGGGGAAAGGGGAAAGGAAAGCCATCTGTTGAAACTCTCACAAAATTTGCAGAATATTTCAATGTCTCAATGGATTGGATTGTGTTCGGTAAAGAAACCATAAAAAGTCCTGTGGAAGAATTGGAATTTTCCATTTCGGAAGAAGACAAACTTCTTTTAAAAAAATACCACTATTTAACACCCGAATTGCAAGCACAGGTTCTTGCATATATAGACGGCATACTATCCGTCATTTCCTCTACGACACCCCCTCAAACAAAGTCGAATATCGAAAAAGAAAGGTTGTCAAGTTAAGCACCTATTTAATGCTTCGTTAAAGCAGAAAGGAAAAATAAAATGAAAAACTCAACAATTAAGTTTCCCAAAGAACAGCAAACTTCGCCGGAACAGGAAGCCTTTATTTTAGAGTTGCAAAGATTATTAAGCTGTTATCAGCTCGCAAGTGCACCGGACAAGAATGTTGTTTGGGCAGTCCTGAACAAATATGCACCTCAGATAGACATCTAAAGGAGAGGAAAAATAAAATGAAACTACCCAACGGTTACGGAAGCGTAACCAAACTTTCCGGGAACCGCCGCAAGCCTTATATCGCTCGTGTTACCCTTGGCTGGATAACAGACGAACACACCGGAAAGACCATTCAAAACCGTGTTCCGATCGGAACATTCAAAACAAAAAAGGAGGCTCTGCAGGCACTCGCTGAGTATGGGGCTAATCCCTACGACATTCAAAACGCATCCTTGACTTTGGCTGAACTTTACGAAAAATGGACCGCCGCATATTTTCCCACACTGGAAAATGACTCTTCCTGCAGAACAATTCGATCCGCTTGGAATTATTGCCATGAAATCGCAGGAATGCGTGTCAAAGATCTTCGCGCCCGCCATATCAAAGGAATAATAGACGACGGTTACATCATCTCTTCCCGCGACAAAAACAAAGGCGAAAAGGTTCTTGCGTCCGCAGGGACAAAGGCTCGTATCAAGTCTATGTTTAATCTAATGTTGGATTATGCGCTCGAATATGAACTGATCGACAAAAACTATGCCCGCACATTTGATCTGTCGGACGACATCGTAAAAGAAAAGGAAGAAACAAAGCGAGGGCATATCATTTTCAATGATGAAGAAAGACAACTTCTGTGGGATAATGTTGGAACCATTCGCTTTGTAGACTGGATTCTCATCCAGTGTTACATGGGCTGGCGTCCACAGGAGCTTGCAAGACTGGAGTTAGAGGATGTACACTTGGATGAACGTTATATTGTCGGTGGAATGAAAACCGCCGCCGGTCAACACCGTATGGTTCCAATTCATCCAAAAATTTTTAATCTTGTTAAAAGGAACTATGACCTCGCCATATCGCTTGGAAGCCATCGGCTCTTCAATGATCCCGATTCTCCAAAGGGTGGCATGACTATCACATACGACAAATACGCTGATCGTTTTGCGAAAGTAGTTACTGCCCTCAAGCTCAAGAAAGATCACAGACCACACGATCCCCGCATGACATTTGTTACTATGGCAAAGAAAGCCAATGTTGATGAATATACCATCAAAAAACTGGTCGGTCACAGCGTCACCGACATAACAGAAGCCACCTATACAGAACGTGATCTGGAATGGCTCAGAACAGAACTGGAAAAGATACCGTAACCCTCGTGGTTGCGGTATTTTGTTCTAAACGATCATTTCAAAAAGTGTTACCTACGTCATGTTACCTATTTGTTACCTACCAGTTTCCTACCCACCCATTTTCACCACTTCTCACACCCTTTCAAGGCATAATGAAAATTTTGTTTCAAAGTACAAAAAAAGTACCGCAATCGTTGTGATTACGGTACTTGCTGAGATTATTGACTTTTCAATTCAAAAAGAATATTTAGAACTTGCCAGCGTTAGCAGCTTCCTCAACGGAAACAGCTACAGCTACAGTAGCGCCAACCATCGGGTTGTTGCCCATACCGATCAGACCCATCATCTCAACGTGTGCGGGTACAGAGGAAGAACCTGCGAACTGCGCATCGGAGTGCATACGGCCAAGTGTATCTGTGAAGCCATAAGAAGCAGGACCTGCAGCCATGTTATCGGGATGCAGGGTACGGCCGGTACCGCCGCCGGAAGCTACGGAGAAGTACTTTTTGCCCTTCTCTACACATTCCTTCTTGTAGGTACCTGCAACAGGATGCTGGAATCTGGTCGGGTTGGTGGAGTTACCGGTAATGGAAACGTCTACGCCCTCTTTCCACATGATTGCAACACCTTCTGTTACGTCATTTGCGCCGTAGCAGTTAACCTTGGAACGAAGGCCTTCGGAATAAGATTTCCGGAATACTTCCTTCAGCTCGCCGGTGTGATAGTTCATCTCAGTCTCTACATAAGTAAAGCCGTTGATTCTGGAAATGATCTGTGCAGCATCCTTGCCAAGACCGTTCAGGATAACGCGCAGAGGTTTCTTACGAACCTTGTTTGCCTTCTCAGCAATACCGATAGCGCCCTCTGCTGCTGCAAAGGACTCATGACCTGCCAGGAAGCAGAAGCAGTCTGTTTCTTCTTCCAGCAGCATCTTGCCCAGATTACCATGGCCAAGACCTACTTTACGCTGATCAGCAACGGAACCGGGGATACAGAAAGCCTGCAGTCCTTCGCCGATTGCTGCTGCTGCGTCAGCTGCTCTTCTGCAGCCTTTCTTGATTGCGATCGCTGCACCTACAGTGTAAGCCCAGCAAGCGTTCTCGAAACAGATGGGCTGGATTTTCTTTACCTGATTGTAAACATCCAGGCCGGCATCTTTGGTGATTTTTTCAGCTTCTTCGATGGAAGCAATTCCGTAGCTATTTAAAACAGCGTTAATCTTGTCAATTCTTCTTTCATAAGACTCAAATAATGCCATGCTTCGTTACCTCCTCCTTTTATTCCTGTCTGGGATCGATGATTCTTACAGCATCATCCACACGACCATACTGACCGGATGCTTTCTCATATGCTGTCTGAGCGTCATCGCCCTTCTTCATAAAGTCTGTCATCTTGCCGAAGTTTACAAACTTGTAGCCGATGATCTGATCGTCTGCATCCAAAGCGATACCGGTTACATAACCTTCAGCCATTTCAAGGTAACGAGGGCCTTTCTTCAGGGTACCATACATAGTACCAACCTGGCTTCTTAAGCCCTTGCCCAGATCCTCCAGACCTGCGCCGATCGGCAGACCTTCTTCAGAGAATGCGGACTGTGTACGACCATAAACGATCTGTAAGAACAGCTCTCTCATAGCTGTATTGATCGCATCACATACAAGGTCAGTGTTCAGAGCCTCCAGAATAGTTCTGCCAGGAAGAATTTCTGCAGCCATAGCAGCAGAATGAGTCATACCGGAACATCCGATGGTCTCTACCAGTGCTTCCTGAATAATACCTTCCTTAACGTTCAGTGTCAGTTTGCAGGCACCCTGCTGAGGTGCACACCAGCCAACACCATGAGTCAGACCGGATATGTCCTTGATCTCTTTGGCTTTTACCCATTTTGCTTCTTCCGGGATGGGAGCACAGCCATGGTTAACGCCCTGTGCTACCGGACACATCTGTTCTACTTCGTGTGAATAAATCATGTGTTATCTCCTTTCGTCTAATGGATGAAATTTTCGTCAGCAGGCACACCAAAAAGGCGCAAAGCTTTCTTTCATATAAGAGATCCGAAGCAGATCTCCATGAAAAAAGCACCAGCTGTACGCTGATGCTATTTTCTCATACTTTTCGTCAAAAATCCAGTATTTTTTACAAAACACAGAGGTAAAACCTTTGGATTCAAAAATAATCAGGATAAAATCATTCTGTCATTTGCAAAACTGCCGCCGCTGACCTGTTCAAACTTCTCCAGAAGATCTGATACATGCAGCTTTTTCTTTTCTTCCCCTGCCACGTCATAGATAATATGTCCTTCATACATCATAACCAGTCGATTGCCGTGTGCAATTGCATCCTTCATGTTGTGGGTGATCATCAGAGTCGTCAGGTTGTCCTGTTCAACAATCCGGTCTGTTGCCTCCAGTACCTTTGCAGCTGTTTTGGGATCCAGTGCCGCTGTATGCTCATCCAAAAGCAGAAGCTGCGGTTTTTTCAGGGTAGCCATCAGAAGTGTCAGTGCCTGTCTCTGACCACCAGAAAGCAGACCAACTTTGGAGGTCATACGATCCTCCAGCCCCAGTCCCAGCTCTGCCAGGCGCTCCCTGTAAAATTCCCGTTCTTTGCTGCTGATTCCTTTTTTCAAGGTACGGCTCAGCCCTCTTCTCGCCGCAAGCGCCATATTCTCTTCAATCTGCATACTGGCTGCTGTTCCGGTCATCGGATCCTGAAACACGCGCCCCAAATACTTTGCGCGCTTATATTCCGGAAGCTTTGTGACATTGACGCCGCCGATCTCAATCGTGCCCTCATCAACCGGCCACACACCTGCAACCGCATTCAGCATGGTAGATTTTCCGGCGCCGTTTCCGCCGATCACCGTTACGAAATCTCCATCATTTAAATGGAGACAAAGGTTATTCAGTGCGGTTTTCTCATTTACTGTCCCCGCATTAAAAGTTTTACTAATAGATTTTAAGTCAAGCACGTCTGGCACCTCCCTTTTTAACAGGTTTGGAAAAATATTTTCGCTTCATATAAGGAATCGCCAGAAATACTGCTACAACCAGCGCCGACAGAAGCTTTAAGTCATTGGAGTTTAAGCCGAGCCACAAAACAACCTGCATAACCAGATAATAAATAATGGAGCCCAGTGCCACAGTCAAAAGGCTGAATGCAAAATTTCGGCTGATTTTTCCAAATACAACTTCTCCGATGATGACAGCTGCAAGACCAATAACGATGGCTCCACGTCCCATGTTGATATCCGCAAAGCCCTGGTACTGCGCCAAAAGGCCGCTGGAAAGTGCCACGATGCCATTGGAAAGCATCAGGCCGATGATCTTTGTCATGTCTGTATTGATGCCCTGTGCACGGGACATGTTCTGATTGGAGCCTGTGGAGCGGATGGAACAGCCCAATTCCGTACCGAAAAACCAGTATAAAACCCCGATCAGTACAACGATCACAATTGCTACAACAAACAGCGTATTTTTGTAAAACACAACATTCTTAATGTAACGCAGGGATACCAGCACACCATATTTATCTGTGCTGATCGCTATGTTGGACTTGTTGCCCATAATTCTTAAATTGATGGAATATAAACCGAGCTGAGTTAAAATTCCAGCCAGAATTGCCGGGATTCCCATTGCTGTATGGAAAATACCCGTTGCCAGACCAGCCAGCATACCTGCAGCAAATGCGCAAAGCAGGGAAAATCCAACGGAATGTCCATTGATCATCATTACAATGCAAACCGCACCTCCGGTACACATCGTTCCATCTACAGTTAAATCTGCCAGATCCAAAATCTTATAAGTAATAAATACGCCTATCGCCATGATTCCCCAGATCAGACCCTGTGCGCACGCCCCCGGCAGCGCGTTAAACAATGCTACAATATTCACTGCTTCCTCCTCCAGTACACTTTTTTATTTTTCAAATATCGGCAGTCCTGGTTTCCTCGCTGATACTTTTTTAGTCGTTCCATAAAAAATCGACAAAAAGCGCTGAAGAGGAATTTCTCCCTCCTCAACGCTCTGCAAACCCTCACAGTGACTTGCGATTACTCAATTGCCACATAATCATCCGGCACGGTAATAACGAGTGCCTCACAGTTTGCTACATTATATTTCTTGGTTACATTCGGAGCAAACTCAACTGCTGTCTGAGATACATCCGCACCGTTTACCAGAATTTCATATGCCATCTCGCCGGTTTTATAGCCAAGGTCATAATAGCTGATGGACAGCGTTGCTACACCGCAGCCGGAGCAGATGCCTTCCTCGCCGGTGATGATAGGAATGCCTGCAGGCTGACAGATATTCTGAATAATCTCCGTATTGGATGCTGCTGTGTTATCCGTAGGAATATAAAGGACATCACTTGCTGCAACTGCGTTATTTACAACCGATGCAATATCATTAGAGTCTGCAAAGGTATACTCTGTGCATTCATAGCCGTAATCCTTTAAATATTTCTGAATGGTATTGGACTGATAAGAAGAATTCGCTTCTGCAGAGCAATACAGGATGCCGACATTTTTTGCATCCGGAAACAGCTCATGCAGCATGTCCGCCTGCTGATCCAGCGGAGCCAGATCGGAAGTACCGGAAATATTTGTGCCGGTTACGCCTGTCCAGTCATCGATAGAAAGTGCTGTCGCATAGTCTGTAACGCTGGTTCCCAGAATCGGGATCTCATTGGTAGCTGCCGCTGCTGCCTGCAGAGGGGCCGTTGCATTTGCCAGAATCAGGTCAACATCAGAAGATACAAACTGGTTGACGATCGTTGCACAGGTTGCGGAATCACCGGAAGCATTCTGCAGGTCAAACTTCACATTTTCCTCACCCAGCAGTTTGGTCAGTGCATCCTGAAAACCCTGGGTTGCTGCATCCAGCGCTTCGTGCTGTACCAGCTGACAGATGCCAATGTTATACACCTTGCCATCTGCTGCTACCGTATCCGCTGCTGTATCTGTTGTCTCCTCTGTTGTTGCTGCAGGGGTTTCTGCCGCTTCACTTTCTGCCGGTGCTGCAGTGTTTGCTGTCGAGCCGCAGCCAGCCAAAGATGCCGCGGTCATTGCCAGCACAAGGGAAATTGCCGCTAACTTTTTCATTTTCCGTTCCTCCTCATAATCACTTTTTACGCTTTAACGCGTGCAAGCGTTAATCCATTGAGTAAACTATACACCGCAGGCACTGCTTCGTCAAGTATTTTTTCTATTCTGCTATCACAATCGTTCCCATGCGCCCTTCCTGCTTGCCTGACAGCCGATTTTCATGCGGGCATGAAATCAACTTTCAGAAAAGCACAATTAAATTTAAAAAAGAAAAGGCAGGGGTCAGCCCCTGTCTTCCTTTAATACGATATGTTCCTGATCTTTGAAAATACTGTTTTCCGGAATAAATCCGCGCACCCGCGAAAGCGGATAAACGTTCGTATGTCTTCCGATTACCGTTCCCGGATTTAACACGCTGTTGCAGCCTACCTCCACGCAGTCGCCCAGCATCGCGCCGAATTTTTTCAGACCGGTTTCGATGTTTTCTTCTGCAGATTTGACAACAACCAGAGTCTTGTCGCTTTTTACATTCGAAGTGATGGAACCTGCACCCATATGTGCCTTATAACCTAAAATGCTGTCCCCGACGTAATTATAATGCGGAACCTGCACTTTATTAGACAGAATGACGTTCTTTAACTCGGTAGAATTACCGACAACTGCACCTTTTCCGATGATTGCGCTGCCTCTGACAAACGCGCAATGTCTGATTTCCGCTTCCTCATCCACGATACAGGGACCGTTTAAGCAGGCAGTCGGCGCAACAGTCGCGCTTTTTGCCACCCAGATATCCTCTCCTCTTTTTTCGAAGCGATCCTCCGGCAGAGCGTTCCCGAGTGCTTTGATGAATTCCTTGATATAGGGCAGAACCTCCCACGGATACTCATACTGCTCCAAAAGCGGTGCAGCGATTGTTTCTTCCAGATTGTACAGGTTTCTGATCTTCATTGCTTCCATCTTCTTTTTCCTCCTGTTTCTGCCGCCTGAATGTGGCGAACGTTTTGCAGAAAAGCCCTAGCCTTCCGCATTTTCTTTCTTTTCTGTCCTTTTTTTTGCTGTTCCTGCTTTTTTGACAGCCGGTGCGGTTTCTTTTTTCTGGTAAAAACCGGCTATCGCATCGAACTGCTGATATAAGATGGACTGATTGTGCAGCTGTTTAACGATATTCGTCCTCCTGCGTACAAAATCATCCAGTTTATCCATATATTCTCCGGATGTAATCGTCCCCTCCGCAACACCGGTCAGCCCCTTTTCCCAGCTGGCAGTCAGCGCGGGGTTTAACAGTGGTCGGATCGAATCTGAAACCACATCGTAAATCATTTCGCCCATCAGCGTCGGCGTGATCGTCTGCGTCTTTTTATTCAACGCCAGATACTCGATCGTGACAAGCTTTTTTAAGATTTCCGCACGCGTCGCAGAGGTTCCGATGCCGCTGCCCTTGATCTGTGCCCGCAGCTCTTCGTCCTCAATAAACTGTCCCGCATTTTCCATTGTCAGGATCAGCGAACCGGAATTGTAACGCTTCGGCGGCGAGGTTTCGCCTTCTTTGATAGAAAGAGAATGCAGCGGAAGCTGTTCTCCTTTTTTCATAGTCTGTAACACCTTTAAAAATGCCTCGTCGCAGGAAAATTCCTCTTCCTCTCCGTTTTTCTCCTCTTTTTCTTCTTTTTTGGAGCTGAAAAAGGATGGGCGGCTGACGCCCAGATACCCTTCCTGCGTCAGCACCTTAAACGAAGCAAAAAAGCGTTCACCCTGCGGCAGCTGCTGCGATTTTACAAGCACCGTCAGCGATACCTTCTGGGAAATCGCCGGCGGATAAAAGATGCTCAGGAAACGTCTTGCAATCACTTCATAGACCTTTGCCGACGCGGGAGAAAGACTCCGCAGCGCCGAAAAGCCCTGTCCGGTCGGGATAATCGCATAGTGATCCGTGATCTGTTTGTCGTTGACATAACGGGTTTTTGCAATTTTCTGATAACTATTTTCTTCCAGAATCTGCACTGCGTATGCGCTGACCGGAGCGAAATTGCGAAGTCCGCCGATATTTTTATGGATTTCCTTTGCAACTGCGCTGGATAAAACACGGGCATCCGTTCTCGGATAGGTCGTCAGCTTTTTCTCATAAAGCTCCTGTGCAATTTTGAGGGTTTCATCCGGACTGATCTTAAACATCCGGGAGCAATCATTTTGCAGCTCCGCCAGATTATATAACAGCGGCGGATTTTTCTGTTCTTTCTTTTTTTCACATTTTTCCAGAAAAGCGCCTGAAAATTCGGGGGACATCACACCTTCCGGCAAAATTGCGCCCAGCTTTTCCATCAATGCCTCAGCATCTTTTTTTTCCGAAAATCCGTTTTCTTTATATAAAAGTGGTGAAAGGTTCCAGGCACTCCCCTCTACTGCGCGCCATTCTCCCTCGAAGGGCTTTTCCTTTCCGTCGCCCATCGGAATTCCAAAGGCTCCCGTCACACGGTAAAAAGGCGTTTTTACAAACGAACGGATTTCGCGTTCCCGGTTGACGACCATGCCCAATACACAAGTCATTACACGGCCAACTGAAATCACCGCACGGTCGCGGCGCAAGTAGTTTTTGACATGGTTGCCGTATTTTAAAGTCAACGCACGGGAAAAATTGATGCCCATCAGATAATCTTCCTTGGCGCGCAGGTAAGCTGCGTTCGCCAGATTATCATATTCCGACAAATCCTTTGCCTCCCGCACCCCGCGCAGAATCTCTTCCTCCGTCTGAGAATCAATCCAGACCCTGCGGCGCTTTTTTCCGTGAATGTTCGCTTCCTGCTCCACAAGTCGGTAAATATACTCTCCCTCTCTCCCGGAGTCTGTACAGACGTAAATTGTATCGACGTCCGGACGGTTCAACAGTGAGCTGACGATATCGAACTGTTTTTTGACGCCCGAGATCACTTCATATTTAAAAGTTTCCGGGATAAACGGCAGCGTATCGACCGACCACTTTTTATATTTGATATCGTACACTTCCGGATAGCTCATCGTAACCAGATGACCAACGCACCAGGTCACAATCGCCTCTTCCGATTCCAGATAACCATCCCTGCGGCTCATCTGATATTTCAGCGCTTTTGCAAACTCCTGGGCCACACTCGGTTTCTCTGCGATAAATAACTTTTTTGCCATACACCTCTGTCCTGCAAAGCAGCGAAAGGGAGGTAGCTTCTACCTCCCGTCGTTCCCTGCTGTATGTCTCTCTTTTATTTCTTTGTGATATATCCCTGTGCTTTGAGCAGCTCTGCGCAAAGCACTGCGCCGCCCGCTGCTCCGCGGACTGTATTGTGGGATAAGCCAACGAACTTCCAGTCGTAAACCGTATCCTCTCTCAGACGGCCGACCGAAATTCCCATGCCGTTTTCATAGTTGACATCCAGCGCAATCTGAGGGCGGTTATCCTCCTCCAGATACTGAATAAACTGTTTGGGCGCGCTGGGAAGCTCCAGTCTCTGCGGCTCGCCGGAAAAATGAACCAGACGGTCGATTAACTCTTCCTTGGTAGGCTTTTTCTTAAACTTCACAAACACAGCTGCGGTATGTCCGTTTAAAACAGGCACACGGATACACTGGCATGTGATAACCGGGCTCTGTGCCGGAACGATCACGCCGTCCTCCACTTTACCCCAAAGACGCAGCGGCTCCTTTTCGCTCTTCTCTTCCTCGCCGCCGATATAAGGGATGATATTTCCCACCATCTCCGGCCAATCTGCAAAGGTCTTGCCTGCGCCGGAAATCGCCTGATAGGTCGTAGCAACCACTTCATAGGGCTCAAACTCTTTCCATGCAGTCAGGACAGGCGCATAGCTCTGAATCGAGCAGTTGGGTTTTACAGCAACGAAGCCTCTCTTGGTACCGAGTCTTTTTTTCTGAGATTCGATAACTGCCGCATGCTCCGGATTGATCTCCGGAACCATCATCGGGACATCCGGTGTCCAGCGGTGTGCGGAGTTATTGGAAACAACAGGTGTTTCTGTCTTTGCATAGGCTTCCTCGATCTTTTTGATCTCGTCCTTTGTCATATCGACAGCGCTGAATACAAAATCAACCTGGGATGCTACATGCTCCACATCGTTAACGTTTAATACGATCAGGTTCTTTACCGCTTCCGGCATGGGTGTGTCCATTTTCCATCTGCCGCCGACTGCCTCTTCGTAGGTCTTGCCTGCGGAACGGGGGCTTGCTGCAATGGCAGCCACTTCGAACCAGGGATGATTTTCCAGCAGTGAAATAAACCGCTGACCTACCATGCCAGTTCCACCCAGAATGCCAACTTTCAGCTTCTCACTCATTTTTTCAATTCTCCTCTCCTGTTTTCATCCAGATTGCTCCGGTTGATGGCTGTTGCCTTTCATCCGATTGGAAATTGTGTTTCCATTTCAGATTTATATCAGATAGTATCATATTTTCTACTTTATTGCAATAAAGTAAAAAATATTTTGTCGAATCCGCAGGGCAGCTACGTCATTGCTATGTAACATCGATGCGCAATTGCAGCAGCTTCCGCATATGATAAAGCAGATCATGTCAGGATTAGCCTGCAAAAGAACCCAGTTTCAGGGCAATCCTGCCAGAAAGAAGGGAAAAGCTTATGGACTCTGTCCTTTTAAAAGCACAGGAACTGTCCTATTCCTACCACACCCTAAACGGCGAAACGCCCGCCCTGGATCGGGTTTCCTTCTGCCTTTACCGCAAAGAATTTCTGGCGATTGTCGGTCCCAGCGGCTGCGGCAAATCCACGATTTTGTCCCTGATCGCCGGCTTGCTCACCCCGGGCAGCGGCGGCATCACGTTTTATGGGGAAAATGGTCATCAGCCCGGCATCGGCTACATGCTGCAGCACGATCTTTTATTTGAATGGCGAAACGTCTGGCAAAATGTTACGCTCGGACTGGAAATCGCCCACAAGGATACCGTCAAGAACCTGGAACGCGTTCACAGGATGCTCTCCGACTACGGGCTTCTGGAATTTCAGCATAAAAAGCCGTCTCAGCTTTCCGGCGGCATGCGCCAACGGGCTGCCCTCATCCGCACGATGGCGCTCGAGCCCGATATCCTGTTGCTCGATGAGCCGTTTTCCGCGCTGGATTACCAGACCCGGCTGACCGTTTCCGCCGATATTGCTGCCATGATCCGTAAGGCAGAAAAATCCGTCATCCTCATCACCCACGATCTTGCAGAAGCTATCAGCCTCGCCGATCGCGTTCTCATCCTGTCTGCCCGCCCCGCCCGTGTCAAAGCAGAATTTCCCATTCACCTGACTGCCGCAGACCATTCGCCGCTTGCCGCACGGCGCGCGCCGGAATACGGACAGCTTTTTAATCAGATCTGGGAGGAACTGTCCAATGAAAACAACTGACCAAACACTGTCCGACCAGCAGCTTTTCCTGCTTGCCCACAGACGCCATCATCATTTCGTCCACTTTGCCCGGATTTTTATGCTGCTTCTTTTCCTGACAGTCTGGGAGTTGTTCGCAGACTTCCATATCATCGACAGCTTCTTTTTCTCCAGTCCTTCCCGTGTCGTCGCCTGCTTTGTCCGCATGGTCTCCGAGCGTTCCCTGTTTACCCATATCGGTATCACGTTGACTGAAACGGTCATCAGTTTTTTTCTCGTCGCCCTCGTTAGCCTTTCCACCGCCACGCTTTTATGGTACAGCCGCCGGTTGTCTGAAATTTTGGAGCCGTTTCTCGTCGTTTTAAACAGTCTCCCGAAATCCGCGCTCGCCCCTCTTTTGATCGTCTGGCTCGGCACCGGCATGGATACGATCATCGCCGCCGGCATTTCCGTCGCCATCTTCGGTGCAATCATCAACCTTTATACCGGATTTTTGCAGGCAGATCCCGAAAAGCTTCTCCTGATCCGAACGCTCGGCGGCACCAGACGGGACTGCTTTTTCAAGGTTGTCCTGCCCGCTTCCATCCCGGTCATTTTAAGCAATATGAAAGTCAATATCGGGCTTTCGTTAGTCGGCGTCGTTATCGGCGAATTTCTCGCTGCCAGACGCGGGCTCGGCTATCTGATCATCTACGGAAGCCAGGTACTGCAGCTGGATATGCTCATTACATCCATCCTGCTTTTGTGTATCATTGCGATGGGGCTTTATCAGCTGCTGCAGTTTGCAGAGCACTGTTATAAGAAAAAAGTGTAGGACTGCACAAAGTGCTTTTCTATAAGTTAAAACAGGCATCCGGAAGTTCGCTACTTCAAACAGCGTTCCGGATGCCTGTTGTCTTCTTTTTGCCGCGCACAGCGCTCCCTGTCAGAAAATCTCCTTCAGGAAGTCTCTTTTTGTAGGAAGCGCGTGTTTACTCCGTTTTCTCCTCTTCCGGCAGGATGACGTGCACGGATAATACTCGCTTTTCTTCCATCTCAGTTACTTCCACATGGGTACCTTTATAGTCGAAGTTGTCCCCAACCGCAGGGATTCTCTTTAACTGTTCCATAACCCAGCCGCCTACGGTCGCCGCCTCGGATTCATCCTCCTCATCCATCAGGTCGAAAAGCTTCTTCACGCTCGCCCGTCCGCTGAACTTATATTCGCGCTCAGAAATCTGCACGATCTCCTGAACGACCTCGTCGTGTTCGTCCCAGATTTCACCCACCAGCTCTTCGAGGATATCCTCCAGCGTGATCAGGCCAACCGTCCCGCCGAATTCATCCAATACGATCGCGATATGCAGTTTCTTTTTCTGAAGCTCCTGCATCAGCTCATCGATCTTCTGGTTTGCTGTCGTAAACAGTGCCGGACGCATCACTTCCCGGATGCTCGTATCCGTCCCGTAAACCCGATTATAAAAATCCTTATGGTACAAAATGCCGACGATATGATCCAATGTTTCTTCATAAACCGGAAGTCTGGAATAGCCGGTATTTGCAAATACTTCTGCAGCTTCCTCCTGGGTACTTTCCACAGGGATTCCTTCCATATCGATCCGTGGGGTCAGAATATCTCCCGCCTCCAGATCGTCAAAGCTCAATGCGCTGCGCAGAAGGCTTCCTTCTTCTTTATCAATGCTTCCCTCTTCCTGCGCTTCCTCTACGATCGTAAACAGTTCTTCCGATGTAATGCCCTGACTGCCGGACGTTTTAAACAGACAGGACAACAGCTTCTTCCACTGCCCGAACATCCAGTTGATCGGTGTCAGGACGATCCGAAGCCCATTGATCATCGGTGCGGAAAACATAGCGAATTTTTCCGGGGATTCTTTTGCGATGCTCTTTGGCGAAATTTCACCGAAAATCAATACCACAACGGTGATCACCAGCGTGGAAATTCCCGCGCCCATCTCTTCTCCAAGAAGCTTTACAAATAAAATTGTCGCCAGAGAAGAACATCCGATATTGACAATATTGTTACCGATCAGAATCGTCGACAACAGGCTGTCGTAGTTGTCAGAGAGCTGCAGCACCAGTGCTGCCCTCTTGTTTCCCTTTTCTGCCTGATTGCGGATTCTGACTCTGTTGATTGCTGAAAAAGCCGTCTCTGTTGCTGAAAAATATCCGGACAGGATGATACAGATAATAATAATCAGCAGCATGACTCCATTACTTCCCATGATATTCTGATCTCCCTTTACTTTGGTTTAAACTTTACTTTAGCAGAAAGAGAGTCATTATGCAATTCTTTTATCAATTTTCGGATGCCTCAGATATTTTCTGGCTGTCTGTAGCGGACGTGGCGGTTGTATTCACATTTTCTGTGCTGCCGTCTGACTTCGGTGTGTCTGCACTCTCCTCCCGCCGGTCTGCGTCTGCCCCTTTGGATGTGCCCACATTGTCTGTGCTGCTGTCTGACTTCGATGCACCTCCAGCTTCCTGGCGCCGGTCTGCATCTGCCGCAGCTTCGCCCTCGCTTTCCTGGCGCCGCTCTGCTTCTGTCTTTACTTCGCCTACACTTTCCTGGCGCCGCTCTGCTTCTGCCGCAGCTTCCTCCTGACGTTTCCGCTCCGCCTCGGCCGCGATCTGCTCCGGTGCTGGCGGGATGTTGTCTGCGTCCGTTCCGATCTGTTCTGTTTCAGATGTATTGCTTCCAAGGGCAGGCTGCATCGAAAGCGCAAGTCTCACAAGCTCATCTCTGCACTGCTGTTCCTCCTGTGCTTTTACCTGCGCATGCGCCTGATCGTACAAAATTTCTGCTCCGATAATCTGTCCATCTGCCAGACCACAGGACGGTACATAGTAATCGGTTGAACCCGTCTGCTTGCTGCAGATCAGCACCCTTCTGGTCGCATTTGCAGGCTCCCCGCAGGTATAAATAAACCCCCAGTAAGGTTCCACGCCAGGAGCCCAGTCCACCCAGACCGGATAGCCAGAGCAGTCATCCCGGTGAACATGGTAGGATTCTTCTTTGTAACAGCCATCCTCCACGCTATGCACATGGCCATGTGTCCCGGTATAGCAGCCCCCTGCCGTATCGCTCTTTTCCGTGTGCGGCTGGTTGCCGGAAGCATCCACATGATAATGATACTGATAACGGATCGTACCCGGAATCTCTTCCACGCCAATGACGAGCTTCTGATCAATGTTTAAAATTGCTTCCGCCAGCTGGGCAAATGTTGCGTCCTCGTTTGTGGAAACTCCCTTTGTGAGCAATGCGGACGCCAGCTTTTTCTTACCATTACTCACAGATGTAAAAACCTGATTCATATCCTGTTTCAGGCCGTTGTTTAACTCCTCCAGATAGGATTTCAACTCTTCCGTATTCTGTCCGGCAGATACATTCAGATCTCCGAACTGCTTGGCAAATGTCTGCTGCAGCGTCGTCAGGTTCGTCTGCATCCCGTTGTCCAGCTCACCGATTCTCGTAAACAAGCTTTCCACATTTTTGCCAACGCCGTCAACGTTCTCATTCAGGCCGCTCACATTCTCGCTTAAACCGGAAATATTGTTGCCGAGCCCGGTCACGTTTTTGTCCAGTCCGCTTAAATTCTGGTCAACCCGGTTCATTCTGTTTTCCAGAAGGGCGGAAAGCTCCTGCACTCTCGTCTGCAGCTCTGCTGTCAGCGAACCAAAGGCGGCTGTAATCTGCACCATATCGGATTCCAGCATATTTTTTAAATTGCTCTCAACTAAAGCCAGACTTCTGATTGTTTCCTGTCTGCTTTCCTCAACCTCTTTTAACAGCTGCTTTTGCTGCTCGGTCAGCTGGGTCTGTTCCTGTGTCCAGAGTTCCCGGTTCTTCTCCTCTGTTGTGCGAACTTCCTGCACCAGATTTTTCAGGTTCTCATAAGAAGTGTTCAGGCGGTCCTCCAGCTTGGACACGGTCTGGTTGACAGACTGCACCGACTCGTTGATTCTGTTGATCTCCGTTATAGATTCTTTGTGATCGGTATTGTCCTGTTTTTTCTGGGCATCCATTTCCTGCATGATTCTGGAAATTTCTTCCAACGTCTTTGTGACATCTGTATGGATACTCTCCATATCCGTCCGGATTTCATTTACCTTCGTATGGGTCGTTTTTTCCAGATCGGTCACTTTTCCGGTCATCCCGGACGCATTTTCTTCCAGCCTGTGCTGAATCGTTTCTACCTGCAGCAGACTTTCCTCGCGCTGCGCAAGCTGTGCATTGACCTCGTCAAGCTTTTTCTGATTGTCGGCAATATTCTGGTTTAACTGTTCCAGACTCGTTGCCGCCGATTCCATCTCTCCTTTCAGCGCGCTGCTCACACTGTTCTGCATTTCCTCCAGGGAAATGCTCTCGGTCTTTCCCGCCCTCTGCACGGAATAGCCGATTCCTGCACCGAGTAAAATCACGGCAATCGCCGTCATCGCAACGCCCGCTGCAGCTGCCTGTTTTTTCTGGGAATTTCTTTTTCTGCCTTTTTCCTCTGTTTCAGGGCGAAAGGTCTTTTTAGAATTATTTGATTGCATGGGATTTTTCTCCTCCCACAAGACGACGTCCGACGGATGTATCGGAAGGATACGTCGAAAACAGCCGGACGAAATGACGTGAACCAACAGGGTAGAATTCAGGCTTGTCCCTCACCCGGTTTGCGCGTCCAAGGAGTGTCTGCTTTTGCATAAACCTCCTGTCTGACAGCAAAATCTGACTGTCTGTTTGATTTTTTAACTCTGGAAACTGTCGTTGAAAAACGAAAATCAATTTCTGAAAACAATAGCATCCCGTCCGGGGATCTTCTATTGTTTGAAAAAGACTGCAGACCCAATCGGCTATCTGCAAAAGAAATGGAACGTTTTCGTTCCGAAAGGATATTGCCTCCTGCTATTTCTGCATGGGGCGAACTTTCCGAGCTCCTGCTCTGTATGTGTCTGGATGATAGCACGAAAAAAGAGAACCCGTCAAGCGGATTCTCCAATTTTATAAATTGATTATAATTGGGATATAAAAATTTAATGAAAGCAAGTGACGCCCAGATTTAAAAAACGATTCGTGCTGGCACGATAGAGCTTTTGGAATCTGGATGTAGCGGTGCATGGGAAAAAGCGATTTCTTCAGGAAATCATCGAATTTCCCATGCGCCGTCACATCTGGTGCCGCACAACGCTGTATTCATCTCCGGAACGGTAATAGGGACAGGCATCAAACGTGCTGCTTAAAAATTTCAGCATCTCGTCCTCGTCCAGATCCATTTCGCAGATATAACATTCATAATCCTCGTCATAGCTGTAATAAGCGCACGCTTCACAGTTTGTCATTTTTTCTGACCGCCTTTCCCTTGAAGAAACGCTGCGGAATTTCAAATACGAACACAATTCCAAGCACAATCGCAACCGCCGCCTTGAGGGCAGAAAATCCGCGGGTAGAAGCTTCATCCAGCTGTCCCGTCACCAGGTAATAGCACGTCCAGTATATTCCGGCTCCAGGCACGAGCGGTAAAATACCGCAGATTAAAAAAATCGTCACCGGGCAACGCTCCCGCACGGCAAAAAAACGGGACATCAGAATAACCAGCACTGTCGCCAAAAAGACAACGACCGCTTCCGACCAAAAGCCCGTCCGCATCCACAAAAAAACATAGACCGCCCAGCCGGACGCTCCGATCAGGCCGCAATAGGGATAATATTTGGAAGGCACGCCAAATAACGCGCCGAACGCAACCGTACCGATTCCAGCCGCAAGAATCTGAAGCAAATCCGTCACAGCATGACACCTCCCGTCAGATGATGATAAATGCTCAGCACACAGCCGACGCCTGCCGCCACAGACAAAAAAACAAGCACCGCGTCGATCATGCGGACGGTTCCGGAAATGTAATCGCCGTCCGCGATGTCCCGGATTCCGTTCGTAAATGCGAGTCCCGGCACGAGAGGCATGATGGAACCGCTGATCATATGGCTCATATCCATTTCAAACGGCATATGGATAAATAAAAGACTACACACCGTAATAATGATTCCGCCGCCGATATTTTCCACAATTTTAGAGCATCTGCCGTTTAACCAAAGCAAATACAGATACAGCAGACACCCGATCACAAAGGCTGCGACACAGTCCTGCCACATTCCGCCGAACATCAGACAAAAACAGCCGCTGCCAAGACCGGACATCAGCACCAGTGTCCTTTTGGAAGCGCCCGGCGCATTTCGGATCTGTTCCAGCTTTTCCCGGATTTCCGGCAGTGTGTATTTTCCCTCTTCTATTTCCCGTGAGAGCTGATTGACCGCCGCAACCCGATGAAGCTGTGCACCGCGAACCGGAATATGCTCCACCCGGGCAAAGCGTTTCTCATGCTCATCTCCGGACGTCAGAAAAATGCCGTTGCTGAGTACAAAGGCGTTTTCTGACTGTACGCCAAAATGATGACAGATCCGGTCGATCGTCTCTTCCACACGGAATATTTCCGCGCCGTTTTCCAGCAAAATATGCCCTGCTGTCATCGCTGCGTCCAGCACATCCCGCTGATCCAGCTTTATTGTCTGTTCCTCCTGTGACATCCTGATCCCCCTACAAAAAGAGTTTCCTATACGATAAAAATGCGCGCCCAGCTGCTACAATCTCAGGCGCGCATCATTATTCATGGCAATAGAAGCCTCATGCACCGTGCATTCTATTGTGTTATTTTACATGTTTTCCAGAAGCTTGTCTACACTTACCAGCTTTACGCACAGAACAAACAGCTCCGTTGCCTGAACCAGCTCGTCGATCGGAGGGAAGGAAGGGGCGATACGGATGTTGGAGTCATGAGGATCCTTTTTATAAGGGTAGGTTGCCCCGGCACCGGTCATGACAACTCCGGCTTCCTTTGCTTTTGCAACGATCGCCTTTGCACAGCCGTCCAGAGCTTCAAAGGAAATAAAGTAGCCGCCGTGGGGTTTTGTCCAGGTACCGATCTCCAGATCCCCCAGCTCTCTGTCGAGGATTTCCAGCACTGCTTCAAATTTGGGACGCAGAATCTCTGCATGCTTTTTCATCTGCGTCTCGATGCCGTGGATATCTTTAAAGTAACGCACATGACGCAGCTGATTTAACTTATCGTGACCGATCGTCTGAATCGTCAGATGTGTTCTTAAATCATCCAGGTTTGCCTTGGAAGCAGAAATTGCAGCGACGCCGGAACCGGGGAAGCTGATTTTACTGGTGGAGCTGAATTTATAAACCATATCCGGGTTGCCAGCCTTTTCACACTCGGAAAGCAGCTCCAGGATAACATCCTGAGGCTCGTCATACAGATGATGTACGTTGTAAGCATTGTCCCAGAAAATACGGAAATCCTTTGCCGCAGGCTTTAAGGCAGCGAATCTGCGGACGGTTTCGTCGGAGTAGGTGTAGCCCTGCGGGTTGGAATACTTCGGTACGCACCAGATACCCTTGATGGCTTCATCCTCGCTGACCAGCTTTTCCACCAGATCCATATCCGGGCCCTGGGGAGTCATCGGAACATTGATCATCTCTACGCCAAAATATTCTGTAATCGCAAAATGACGATCATAGCCTGGAACCGGGCAAAGGAATTTTACCTTGTCTAACTTATGCCAGGGAGTCATCCCCATAATACCGTGGGTGAAGGCATGGCTCACTACATCGAACATTACATTCAGACTGGAGTTGCCGTAGATAATGATATTATCTGCAGGCACTTCGATCAGTTCTCCCAACAGACGCTTTGCTTCCGGGATGCCATCCATAACACCATAGTTACGGCAATCAATTCCTGCCTCACACTTCAGATCTGTAAAGCTGTCCAGTACATCCATCATACCCATGGAAAGATCCAGCTGCGCTGCGCTCGGTTTACCGCGGGACATATCCAGTTTCAGTCCTTTACCCTGGAACTCCTTATACTGAGCCTCCAGCTGACTCTTTTCCTGCAGTAACTCTTCTTTGCTTCTGTCTTTATAAGCTGTCATGCTTCCTCCCATTCTGCCGCGTAACCGGCCTTTCATTTGCGAGTTTATTTTCTTTTTTACTCTTCCTTACATTATCCACAATTCAGAAATGCTGTCAAGACGAAACTTTTTTCAAAAAAGACTTGCCAAACCGATGAAATATCAGTATAATATCTATTGTTGGAGTTCTGCCGGAATAGCGCAGTTGGTAGCGCAACTGATTCGTAATCAGTAGGTCGAGGGTTCGAGTCCCTTTTCCGGCTTTTCTTTATAGGAATTTTAATTCATGACAATAGAATGCACGCTCTGCGAGCATTCTATTGTTTAAGGCACTGGTATTCCAGTGCCTTTTTGTTTTCCCAATTCACTCGTAGCTGTCTGTAAACAGATTTTATGCTCGCATAAAAATCTGTTTACAGACAGCTACAAAAGGAGCGCTATTTCATGCGCAAAAGAAGCTGCGCAGTCTCATACTACGCCTTATTCCAGCTCGAATGCGCCGGTATAAAGCTGATAATACTTTCCTTTCTGCGCGATCAGCTCATCATGGCTGCCGCGCTCGATAATCCGTCCATGCTCGAGAACCATGATCACATCGGAATTCCGAACTGTGGACAGTCTGTGTGCGATAACGAATACGGTTCGTCCGTGCATCAGCGCATCCATACCTTTCTGCACAATCGCCTCTGTTCTGGTATCGATCGAAGATGTCGCCTCGTCCATAATCATAACCGGCGGATCTGCAACTGCAGCACGCGCAATCGAAATCAGCTGTCTCTGTCCCTGGGACAGGTTCGATCCGTTACCGTCGATTACCGTCTGGTAGCCTTCGGGCAGACGTGTGATGAAATCATGCGCACCCGCAAGCCTTGCAGCCCCGATACACTCTTCATCTGTCGCATCCAGCTTGCCATAGCGGATATTTTCCATGACAGTGCCGGTAAAGAGCACCGTATCCTGCAGAATAATGCCAAGAGAACGGCGCAGATCCGCTTTTTTTATCTTGTTGATATTAATTCCGTCATAACGGATTTTGCCGTCCGCGATATCATAAAACCGGTTGATCAGGTTTGTGATCGTCGTCTTTCCGGCGCCGGTCGCGCCTACAAACGCCACCTTCTGTCCGGGCTCTGCGTACAGACTGACATCATGCAGGACGATTTTATCCGGATTGTAACCAAAATCCACTTCCTTCAGGCGCACGTCGCCCATCAGACGCGTATAGGTCACGCTGCCGTCCGCGCTGTGCGGATGCTTCCATGCCCAGATATCTGTACGCTGGCTGCATTCAACCAGTTCACCATTTTCTTCTTTTGCATTGACCAAGGTTACATAGCCATCGTCTGTCTCCGGCTCTTCATCCAGCAGGCTGAAAATACGATCTGCCCCCGCAAGACCCATGACAACTGAGTTGACCTGATTGGATACCTGTCCGATATTGCCGCAGAACTGTCTTGTCATATTCAAAAAAGGTACGGTAATACTGATGGAAAGTGCCATGCCTGACAAACTCAAGTTCGGCGCGCCGGACAATAGCAGCATGCCTCCAGCAAGCGCTACGACAACATAAAGGATATTGCCCATATTCATCAGAATCGGCATCAGCATGTTCGCATAACGGTTTGCCTGACAGGACATTTCAAACAGCTCGTCGTTGACCCGGTCAAAATCCTTTTTTGTCTCGGTCTCATGACTGAACACCTTGACAACCTTCTGTCCGTTCATGATCTCTTCCACAAAGCCCTCTGTCTTGCCGACTGCGATCTGCTGCTTTAAGAAAAAATGTGCCGAGCTGCTGCCGACCTTTTTGGTAACGACAAACATCAATGCAACGCCACAGAGCACGACCAAAAGCAGCCACATGCTGTAATACAGCATGATTGAAAAAATCGTAACCACGGTGATACAGGAAATCAACAGCTGCGGAATACTCTGAGAAATCAGCTGGCGCAGCGTGTCGATATCGTTAGTATAATAGCTCATGATATCGCCGTGGTTATGTGTATCAAAATACTTAATCGGCAAATCCTGCATGCGGTTGAACATTTTTTCCCGCATCTTCTTCAGGGAGCCCTGTGTGATAATCGCCATTCCATAGGAATATGCATAGCCTGCTGCCAGAGACAGCGCATACAGTACAACCAGGATGAGGACCAGTCTGGTCACCGTCGGCGCTGCCGCCGCCCAGTCCTTCGTCTGCCAGTACTGCTCGACCACTGCGATGATATTCTGCTGGAAAATAGCGGGAATCGAGCTGATCAGTGCATTCAGTACGATGCAGACCAAAACTAACGGCAGAAGTACCGGATAAAACTCGAACAGCATCCTGATCAGACGCTTCATCGTTCCTTTTTTCGCCTGTCCCTTATTTTTCATCAGAATCACCTCCCTTGTTCTGGGAAGTATATACTTCCCGGTAAATCTCGCTCGTCTTGAGAAGCTCTTCATGGGTGCCGATATTGCAGATCGTACCGCCGTCCATGACCAGAATCCGATCCGCATCCTGCACGGAGGAAATTCTCTGTGCGATGATGATCTTGGTCGTTTCCGGAATGTATTCGCGCAGCGCTTTGCGGATCTGTGCGTCCGTCCTGGTATCCACCGCACTGGTCGAATCGTCGAGAATCAGGATCTTCGGCTTCTTTAACAGCGCTCTTGCGATACAAAGTCTCTGCTTCTGACCGCCGGACACATTGCTGCCTCCCTGTTCGATATGCGTATCGTATTGATCCGGGAACTGCATGATAAATTCATCCGCCTGCGCCAGACGGCATGCTTCCTTTAATTCCTCATCCGTCGCGTTCTGGTTGCCCCAGCGCAGGTTTTCCTTGATCGTTCCGGAAAACAGAATATTTTTCTGTAATACGACTGCTACCTGGTTGCGCAGCACTTCCAGATCATATTCTCTGACGTCTTTTCCGCCAACCTTTACAACGCCCTCTGTCGCGTCATAAAGTCTGGAAATCAGTTGGATCAGGGAAGACTTCGAAGAACCGGTGCCACCGATAATTCCAATCGTCTCCCCGGAACGGATATGCAGATCGATATCGGCAAGCGCCATCTTCTCCGCCTGCAGAGAATATTTGAAGCTGACATGGTCGAAATCGATCGAACCATCTTCCACTTCCTCCACCGGGTCTGCAGGACTTGTCAGCGTACTGTCCTCTTTTAACACTTCCACGATTCGCTGTGCGGATTCCGCAGCCATCGTCACCATGACAAATACCATCGAGAACATCATCAGGCTATTTAATATCTGGAAGCTGTATACTAAAAGGGCAGAAAACTGTCCGACGTCCAGATCCAGACCGCCGCTCGTGATGATCGTATAAGAACCAAAGGACAGGACAAAAATCATAACCACATACAGGCAGAACTGCATCAGAGGGCTGTTGATCGCCAGAATCTTCTCCGCGCGGGTGAAATCCTGACAAACCTCTTCTGCCGCATGATGGAATTTTTCTTTTTCGTACTCCTCGCGCACAAAGGATTTTACCACGCGCATGCCCTTGACATTTTCCTGAATCGAATTGTTCAGAGCGTCGTACTTACGGAATACCCGTTTAAACAGCGGGCCTACCTTATGGATCACGGCAAACAGTCCGATCCCCAGAATCGGGATGACCACCAGGAAGATCAGCGCCATCTTTCCGCCCATAATAAACGCCATCGTAAAGGAAAAGATCAACATCAGCGGGCTGCGGATCGCAAGTCGGATCAGCATCATAAATGCCAGCTGGACGTTCATAACGTCCGTCGTCATTCTCGTCACTAAAGACGAGGTAGAAAATTTGTCGATGTTTTCAAAGGAAAAATCCTGAATCCGGTAAAACATATCCTTGCGCAGGTTTTTGGCGAATCCGCAGGACGCGGACGCGCAGACCGAACCGGCACCGGCTCCGAATGCGAGAGACATAAGCGCCATCACCACCAGAATCAGACCGTACCGTGAAATGACGCTCATACCGCTTCCGGCTTTGATTTCATTGACCAGCTGAGCGACTACAAACGGGATGATACATTCCATGACCACTTCCAGAGATACCAGAATCGGTGTCAGGATCGAATCACGCTTGTATTCCCTGATCGACTTCATCAGTTCTTTTATCATACTTTTTACATTTGTCTCCTTTCATCTGTGAAATTGCCCGTTCACACGAGCTTTGTGTCCACCTTTTGCCCCGGCAGGCTATGTATACGCTCAAACCGGTGCGTAAAGAGGAAAAAAAGCGGCGGGCGATAAGGCTCGCACGCCGACTTTTTCTGATCTATGCAGATATGAAATAATTATACATGGATTTTCTTGCAAGTCAAGTCCCGGAATCCAGATGTACATCCATCTGTGGATACGGAATGCGGATGCCCGCTTCATCGAAGCCGTATTTGATATCCTCCAGCATCGTATAGCGCGCCTGCCAGTAGTTTTCCTTCTTCGCCCAGAATTTCACAACAAGGACAACACTGCTGTCTGCCAGTTCGTCTACGTTGACTGCGATCTCCCGCTCCGGAAGCACATACGGGTTTTTCTTCGCAATTTCCTGCACTGCTTTCCGTGCGCTGCGGATATCAGAATCATACGAAATTCCGACTTTCAAATCCACACGCCGTTCCGCCTCATCCGTCACGTTCGTCAGGCTGCTGTTTGCGAGGTTTCCGTTCGGGATCAGAATAATCTGATTGTCATAGGTTGCAAGCTTCGTATAAAAGACAGATATCTGCTGAACAATCCCTTCGTTACCGCCCCCTTCAATGATATAATCTCCGACATGAAACGGCTTCAGCATCATAATCAGGATTCCGCCAATACAGTTACTTAAGCTTCCCTGGATCGCCAGACCGATCGTTACGCCGACCGAACCGATCACCGTCGCAATGCTTGCTGCCTCCACACCAAACAGCTGCAGAATCATGAACACCAGAATCGTATACGAAACAAACTTAATCGAGGAATCCAGAAACTGCGCCGCTTCCTCCGACGCGCTGGAACGCTCCATCGCCCGTCTGATAAAATGCCGGATCATCGCAATCAGTCTGCTGCCGATCGCAAACAGGATGAGCGCCAGCACCGTGCGGACGCCCAGCCCCAGAAGCTTGTCCGGCAGCTCGTTTAAGTAGCGTTCCAGCAGGCTCAGCTGTTTTTCCATATTCTTTAAGGATTCGTCCGGCGCGAGGCTTTCTATCTCCTCACCTGTCAGCGTCACAGAGGATGTCAAAAATGCTGCGCCGGACATCAGCACCTTCCTCATGCTTTGGTTCCTTTCGTCACTTTCGCGGAAGAGGTAGACTTCTTAGCTACAGAGGCAGGCTTCTTAGCCGTCGGCTCTTTCGGTGCGACAGCCTTCGCGGTCGCTGTCTTTTTGCGGGTCGTGCGGCGTGCAGGCTTTTCTTTTTCTTTTCCCTCAAGAATCGCGCTGTCCGCCTGCTCTGCCTTTTCGGTCAGCTCTTCCTTCAGGGTTTTCTTTTTCATGGCAGCTGCTTTCTTCGCAGCCTCTTCCACCGCTTTTTTGGCAGCAGCCGTTTTTCTTACGACCTCTTCTGCTGCCTGCCTTGCCACCGCTTCCTTTTCAGCTGCCTCTTCGGCAGCTTTTCTCGCAGCTTCTTCCTTCTTTGCAGCCTCCTCCGCTGCTTTTTTAGCGATTGCTTCTTTTTTCGCAGCTTCCTCTGCGGCTTTTCTCACAGCCTCTTCCGCCGCTTTTTGGGCAGCCTCGGCGATCTTTCTGCGCTCTTCTTTTTCTTCGTCCGTGTAAGGCGTATAGGCAAAAATGCTCACAGACAGCGGCGCCTGATGCATCAGAATCGAATTTTCCCTGCCGTCGGATGCGATTTCTTCCGCTTCCAGTACATAGGAGTTAATTCTTCCTTTTCCGCCAAAGGCGACATCGTCAGAGTTTAAAACTTCCGTATATTTTCCTTCAAACGGTACACCCACCCGATACTCCGGTCTGTCCACGTTTGCAAAGTTCAGGCATACCAAAAGCGTCTCTTCCTCTTTGTCGCTCTTTCTCAGATAGGAAAGCGTGCATTCGTTTGCGTCGATGCAGTCAATCCATTCGAAGCCGTCCCAGCTGTCGTCTTCCGCATACAGCGCAGGGTTTTTACGATACAGCTCGTTTAACCGCTTCACAAACCGGCGCATCTGCTCATGATGATCATATTTTAGCAGTTCCCATTCCACGCCCCGCTCTTCGTTCCACTCGTCGTACTCTGCGATATCCTGTCCCATAAACAAAAGCTTCTTGCCCGGATGCGTCATCATATAACCGTAGCCTGCGCGCAGGTTCGCGAATTTGTCCGCTTCCTCTCCCGGCATCTTGCTAAGCATCGACGCTTTGCCGTGAACGACCTCGTCATGGGATAACACGAGCATGAACTTTTCGGAATACGCATAAACCATCGAAAACGTCAGATCGTTGTGATGATACGCACGGAAATATGGGTCATACTGCATGTAGTCGAGGAAATCGTTCATCCAGCCCATATTCCATTTCATCGTAAAGCCAAGACCACCATCGTTTAAATCGCCCGTCACCTTCGGCCATGCTGTGGATTCCTCCGCGATCGTAACCGCGCCCCTGCCGCGTTTTTGAATCATGCTGTTTGTATGCTTTAAAAATTCGACCGCTTCCAGATTTTCATTGCCGCCGTACATGTTGGCAATCCATTCGCCATCCTGCTTTCCGTAATCGAGATACAGCATGGAAGCGACCGCGTCCATCCGGATTCCGTCTGCATGGAACTGCTCCACCCAGTAAAGCGCATTGGCAATCAGGTAGTTGCTTACCTGCGGTCTGCCGTAATTATAGATCAGCGTTCCCCAATGCGGATGCGCCCCCTGTCTCGGGTCTTTGTGCTCATACAGGCATGTCCCGTCGAACCCGGACAGTCCGTAAGCATCTCTCGGAAAATGGGCCGGAACCCAGTCCAGAATCACGCCGATTCCTGCTTTGTGCAGCTCGTTGACAAAATACATAAAATCCTGCGGTGTGCCATAACGTGCAGTCGGCGCATAATAGCCGATGACCTGATAGCCCCAGGATCCATCCAGCGGGTGCTCCATAACCGGCATCAGCTCCACATGGGTATAGCCCATTTCCTTCACATAGGAAATAACCTTCGGTGCAAACTCCCGGTAGTTATAATATCTGCGGCCATCCTCGGGCTTTGCAAAGGAGCCCAGATACATTTCGTAAACGCTCATCGGCTCTTTTTCAGGACAGCTTTTTTCTCGTGCCAAGATCCATGCTTCATCTTCCCAGGCAAAGCCATCGATGTTGCGAACAACAGATGCCGTGTCCGGGCGGAGCTGTTGTCCAAACGCATAGGGATCTGCCTTCAGGTAAGTCAGACCGCCCTTTAATTTCAGCTCAAACTTATAATTCTCGCCCTCTTTAACTCCGGGGATAAAAATTTCAAAAATACCGGAATCCCACAGGCGGCGCATCTGATGTCTGCGTCCATCCCAATGGTTAAAATCTCCCACAACACTGACCCGCAGCGCATTCGGTGCCCAGACTGCAAAATGTACGCCCTGGGTTTTGTCGATGGTCATCATATGCGCACCAAGGATACGGTAAGCTTCATAATGGATTCCTGCCGCAAACCGCGCCGTATCCTCTTTGGTAATGACCGGAGCAAACCGATAGGGATCTTCAAATTCTTCTGTTGTGCCATCTTCCAAAGAAGCCTTTAATGTATAGCTTCCGATTTCCTTACCGCCAACCAGTGCGGCATAATAGCCAGCCTCGTCCGCCTGCTCCATTTCCACGGTCTTTTGACCGGGCAGCTTCAGTTCCATCGAAACAGCGCCCGGATAAAATGCCTGCACCACCGTCGCATTGCCTTCCCGGTGCGGTCCCAAAAGCCGGTGCGGATCGTCCTCCTCCGAATAAATAATTGCCTCTATTTCAGGCCAGTTCATCAGCCTATACAGTTTTTCGTTCATTCGATACCCTCCTGCCGGACGCTTTTGCCGCGCTCCTCTTATTTTTATTTTACCCTTCCCGGGCACAATAGGCAAGGGAAAAAGTCTATTTACAAAAGACCCCGGAGACTGGCACCATACTGCCTTTCTCCGGGGTCTGTGACTCTCCGTTACAGAACGCCTGCGTTTTACTTCACCACCCGTACGCGGAACACGCCATCGATCGTCTTTAACTGATTGACAATACTGCCGCTTACGGAGGACTCCAGGTCGACCATCGTATATGCAACATCGCCTTTGGATTTGTTCATCATATTTGCGATGTTTAAGTTGTTCCAGCCGAGGACGGAGGAGAACTTCGCGATCATGTTTGCGATATTCTTATGGAAAATCACGACTCTACTTTCTGCCGTGCACACACCCATATCGCAGTCCGGGAAGTTGACGCTGTGGAGAATATTTCCGTTTTCGAGATATTCCTGCAGCTGTCTGACTGCCATAACCGCACAGTTTTCTTCCGACTCCTCGGTCGAAGCGCCCAGATGCGGGATGACGATGCAGCCCGGCTTTCCTGCCGTGACCGGATTCGGGAAATCCGAAACGTAACGGCGGATTTTGCCGGCGGTAATTCCGTCTAACACAGCTTCTTCATCCACCAGCAGATCTCTTGCAAAGTTTAACAAAATCACGCCGTCCTTCATCCGGGAGATAGCTTCTGCGCTGATCATATTTTTTGTGCTGTCCATCAGCGGCACATGGATTGTGATATAATCGCACTGCTCATAGATTTCATTGACATCCAGCACATGTCTGACGTCGCGGCTTAACTTCCACGCCGCATCGACCGATACATACGGATCATAGCCGAGCACTTCCATTCCGAGATGACGCGCCACATTAGCAACCTTGACGCCGATCGCGCCCAGTCCGATGATACCGAGGCGTTTGCCCATCACCTCTGTACCGGCAAACTTCTTCTTCTCTTTTTCCGCATCCTTCGCAATATTTTCATCTTCCTGATTTTCTTTCACCCAGTTGATGCCCGATACAACGTCACGGCTTGCTAAAAGCATTCCGGCAATGACCAGCTCTTTTACGCCGTTTGCGTTTGCACCCGGTGTATTGAACACGACGATACCTTTTTCCGCGCATTTCTCCAGCGGGATATTGTTGACGCCGGCTCCCGCTCTTGCAACCGCTAAAAGTCCATCCGGCAGCTCCATATCATGCATCGATGCACTTCGAACCAGGATGCCTTCCGCTTCTGTAATTTCGTCTGTTTTGATATAATTTTTCGAAAAATTATCGAGTCCGACCTGTGCGATCGGATTCATGCAATAATATTTTCTCATTGAAACCTCCCACTCTGCTTACTGATTCTGCGCTTCAAACTCTTTCATAAAGGCAACCAGCTTTTCCACGCCCTCCATCGGCATTGCATTGTAAATGCTTGCGCGCATGCCGCCGACGCTTCTGTGTCCCTTTAAGTTCTCCAGACCGTTTTTCTTTGCCTCTGCAACAAATTTTGCATCCAGATCGGCATTGCCTGTGATAAACGGAACGTTCATCAACGAACGGTCTTCCTTGCGGACGGTGCCTTTGAACAGCTTGCTTTCATCCAGGAAATCATACAGAATTTTCGCTTTTTTCTCGTTGTATTCTTTCATTGCTTCCAGACCGCCGCGCTTTTGCAGCCACTTAAATACTTTGCCGCAGATGTAAATTCCGTATGCCGGAGGCGTGTTGTAAAGGGATTTCGCATCCGCATGAATTTTATATTTTAACATGGTGGGCGTGCCGGGCAGCACATCTTCTGTAATCAGGTCTTCCCGGATAATTGCGATAACTACGCCGGCAGGTCCAATATTCTTCTGAACGCCACCGTAAATCATGCCATATTTGGTCACATCAACCGGCTCGGATAAGAAGCAGGAGGAAACATCCGCAACAAGGGGTTTTCCCTTTGTATTCGGAAGCGTTTTGAATTTGGTTCCGTAAATGGTGTTATTTTCACAAATATATACATAATCCGCGTCCGGGTCGATCGGCAGATCGGAGCAGTCCGGAATATAGGAAAAGTTCTGATCCTCGGAGGATGCAACCGCATTTGCCTTTCCGTAAATGGAAGCCTCTTTCCATGCCTTTTTCGCCCACTGTCCGGTTATGATGTAATCCGCTACGCGGTTTTTCATCAGGTTCATCGGAATCATCGCAAACTGCTGGCTTGCGCCACCCTGTAAAAACAGCACTTTATAGTTATCGGGGATTCCCATCAGCTGACGTAAATCAGCCTCCGCCTCATCGATGATTTTCTGATAGGTACCGGAACGATGGCTCATCTCCATAACTGACATTCCACAGCCTCTGTAATCAAGCATTTCGTCTGCTGCTTCCTGCAGCACTTCTTCCGGAAGGACAGCCGGGCCTGCACTGAAATTGTACACTCTGGACATTTTTACCTCTCATTCCGCCGCCTGTGCGGCACTTGAATTTTCTAAAAAGCCGATCTGCCCGTTCTTATCAAACATGTGTTTTCGTGACACGGACATTTGGATCAAAAAAAAATGATATCGAATACCGCTCATGCCTGAATAAAAATACGGATACCGACCTTTCGGTCTATTGTACCCGTATTTTTCGCTTTAGTCAACTACTACGTTAATTTATTTGCTTGTAAGGTCATCCCCATCGAAAACCTCGCTGATCGCTGCACCCGCTGGAACCATCGGAAATACCTTATCGTCTTCAGGAATTCTGCAGTCGATGACAACCGGCTTCTGAAGTGCGATTGCCTTTTCAATTGCCGGAGCAACCTCCTCCTTCGCGGTGACGCGGATTGCCGCGCATCCCAATCCTTCTGCTACCTTGCAGTAATCCACTGCATCCTCCAGAACCGTCTGGGAATAGCGTTTTCCATAAAAGAGCGTCTGCCACTGGCGCACCATGCCCAGAACATGATTGTTGATGATGATCTGGATGATCGGAATCTGATATCTGCTGGCTGTCGCAAGCTCGATCAGGTTCATACGGAAGCATCCGTCTCCGCCGATATTAACGCAGATTTTATCCGGGCAGCCTGTTTTCGCGCCGATGCATGCCCCGATACCGTAGCCCATCGTGCCAAGACCGCCGGAGGACAAAAACGTGCGGGGCTTCGTATAATGATAATACTGTGCCGCCCACATCTGATGCTGTCCGACGTCGGTTGTGATAATTGCATTGCCTTTCGTAATGCGGTCTAATTCTTCTATAATATAAGGGCAGCTCAACTGGCTGTCGTCATATTTGAGCGGATACTTTTCTTTTAATTCCAGAATATGCGCTGTCCACTCCGGATGATGCATCTGTTCCATCCGTGCGATCAGCTTTGTCAAAATATCCTTCAGATCTCCGACAATGGACACGTCCGCATGGATATTTTTATTGATCTCAGCAGCATCAATATCGATATGCAGGATCTTTGCATTCTTTGCAAATAAGGATGCGTTGCCGATGACACGGTCAGAAAATCTCGCGCCCAGTGCAACCAAAAGGTCACACTCGCTCACTCCGAGGTTGGAGGTCTTTGTGCCGTGCATACCGATCATACCGGTATAGAGCGGATCGTAACCGTCATACGCCCCCTTTCCCATCAGGGTATCACAGACCGGAGAATCCAGCTTTTTGGCAAAGGCACGCACCTCTTCTGAAGCGCCAGAAAGAATTGCTCCGCCGCCCAGATAAATATAGGGTTTTTTCGCCTTGGAAATCACTTCCAGCGCGGCATCTAAATCTTCCTGCGTGTAATGTCCGGCACGTTCAACCGATTCCGGCTTTTTGGGTGTATATTCGCAGCTCGCTGCCGTTACATCTTTGGTGATATCTACCAGCACCGGTCCGGGTCTTCCAGATTTTGCAATGTGAAATGCCTTGCGCAGCGTGTCTGCCAGAATATTGACATCTTTTACAATGTAACCGTGTTTGGTGATCGGCATCGTCACGCCTGCGATATCGACCTCCTGGAAGGAATCTTTTCCCAGAAGCGGCAGCGTTACATTACAGGTAATCGCTACCATCGGAACGGAATCCATGTACGCGGTCGCAATGCCGGTAACCAGATTCGTCGCGCCGGGACCACTGGTCGCCATACACACACCGACTTTTCCGGTTGCACGCGCGTAGCCATCTGCTGCATGTGCAGCACCCTGTTCATGAGATGTCAGCACATGGAAAATCTCATCGCTATGCTTGTATAACGCATCATATACATTCAAAATGGAGCCGCCCGGATATCCGAACACAACATCCACGCCCTGTTCTTTTAAACACTCTATGACGATTTCAGCACCAGTACGAACCATATCGTCCTCCCCCTTTTTATCTTTATTTCTTAATTTCAAGTACAGCGCCTCTGTTTCCGCTGGTTACCATTTCCCGGTAACGTGCCAGATATCCGGTGGTTACCTTCGGCTCTCTGGGCTGCCATTTTGCCCTTCTCTCTGCCAGCACTTCATCAGAGACCTTCATATCCAGACGATTTTCCGGAATATTGATGCTGATGATATCGCCCTCTTCTACCAGCGCGATGGGACCGCCGACAGCAGCCTCCGGGGAAACATGACCAATCGACGCACCTCTGGATGCACCGGAGAAACGACCGTCCGTAATCAGCGCAACACTGGAACCAAGACCCATACCTGCGATTGCAGAAGTCGGATTCAGCATTTCTCTCATGCCGGGGCCGCCTTTGGGTCCCTCGTAACGGATCACAACGACATCGCCGGGAACAATCTTGCCGCCCTTGATCGCAGCGATTGCGTCCTCCTCGCAGTCAAATACCCTTGCAGGGCCTTCATGAACCATCATTTCCGGTACAACAGCGCTTCTCTTTACAACACCGGTATCCGGAGCCAGGTTGCCTTTGAGTACAGCGATACCGCCTGTCTCAGAATAGGGATTTTCAACCGGACGAATCACTTCGGGATTGCGGTTTACACAGGCTTCGATATTTTCGCCGACGGTCTTTCCTGTTACCGTCATCAGGTCTGTCTTTAACAGTCCCTTCTTATTTAATTCATTCATAACTGCGTATACGCCGCCAGCCTCATTTAAGTCTTCAATGTAGGTCGGACCTGCAGGTGCCAGATGACACAGGTTCGGTGTATGGGAAGAAATTTCATTTGCGATTTCCATGTTCAGCTCTACGCCTGCCTCATGCGCGATTGCAGGCAGATGCAGCATGGAGTTTGTAGAACAGCCGAGCGCCATATCGACGGTCAGGGCGTTTAAGAACGCATCCTTTGTCATGATGTCGCGGGGCTTGATATCCTTGCGAACCAGCTCCATAATCTGCATACCGGCATGCTTTGCCAGCTGGATACGTGCAGAATATACTGCCGGAATTGTGCCGTTGCCCTTTAAGCCCATGCCCAGCGCCTCTGTCAGACAGTTCATGGAGTTTGCGGTGTACATACCGGAACAGGAACCGCAGGTCGGACATACTTTTTCTTCGTATTCCTGCAGCTCTTCCAGCGACATGGTGCCTGCTGCCACGGAGCCTACTGCTTCAAACATAGAAGATAAGCTTCTCTTTCTGCCGTGCAGATGTCCTGCCAGCATTGGACCGCCGGAAACAAAAATCGTCGGAATATTCAGTCTTGCCACTGCCATCAAAAGACCGGGCACATTTTTATCACAGTTAGGGATACATACCAGACCATCGAACTGATGTGCCATCGCCATACACTCGGTGCTGTCGCAGATCAGGTCTCTGGTTACGAGGGAATATTTCATGCCGACATGTCCCATCGCGATACCATCGCAGACTGCGATTGCCGGGAATACAACCGGGGTACCTCCAGCCATCGCAACGCCGAGCTTGACCGCTTCTGTAATTTTATCCAGGTTCATATGTCCGGGCACGATTTCGTTATAGGAGTTTACAATACCGATCAGCGGTCTGTTCTTTTCCTCCTCTGTCATGCCCAGAGCATTCATCAGACTTCTGTGGGGTGCCTGCTGGACGCCTTTTGTTACATTATCACTTCTCATTTGTTCGTTCCTCACATTCTGTTATCAAAAATTAAATCCGCTCTGCAAGCAGATCGCCCATCTTGCTGCATCCAACCAGTGTACACCCCTCGGACATAATATCTCCGGTGCGGTAGCCCTCTGCCAGAACCTTGCGAACCGCTTCTTCCACTGCTTCTGCCTCTTTATCCAAATCAAATGTGTAACGCAGCATCATGGCAGCGCTCAGCACAGTTGCAATGGGATTTGCGAGATCTTTGCCCGCGATATCCGGCGCACTGCCGTGACTGGGCTCATATAAGCCGAACTTTGTATCGTTTAAGCTTGCGGAGGACAGCATACCGATCGAGCCGGTCACCATGCTCGCTTCATCCGAAAGAATATCGCCGAACATATTTTCGGTCAGGATCACATCGAACTGCGCCGGATCCTTGACCAGCTGCATCGCACAGTTGTCCACGAGCATATGGGACAGCTCCACGTCAGGATAATCCTTTGCCACCTCTTCCACCACGCTTCTCCACAGTCTCGAAGAATCCAGCACATTTGCCTTGTCCACACTCGTCACTTTGCCTTTTCTCTTGCGCGCTACATCAAACGCCTTGATGGCGATTCGACGGATTTCCTCTTCGGTGTAGGTCAGGGTATCGACCGCCTTGCGCACGCCGTTTTCTGTCGTCGTATGGCGCTCGCCAAAATACAGACCGCCGGTCAGCTCTCTCATAATCAGCATGTCAAAGCCAGCCCGGCTGATTTCTTCTTTTAACGGGCACGCGCCTGCAAGCTCCGGATACAAATAAGCCGGTCTTAAATTTGCAAATAAGTTGAGTGCTTTGCGGATCTTCAACAGACCTGCTTCCGGACGCTTTTCCGGAGGAAGCTTGTACCAGGGGGAGGTGTTGGTATCTCCGCCGATGGAACCCATCAGAACCGCATCTGCCGCCTTCGCCGTCGCAATTGCCTCGTCTGTCAGCGGCACGCCGTGCACATCAATCGATGCGCCGCCCATCAAAATCTCCTTGCGCTCTATTTCATGACCGAATTTCTTCGCCACCTGATCCAGTACTTTATTGGCCTGTGCTACAATTTCCGGTCCGATTCCATCGCCCGGAATGCATGCAATCTCTAATTTCATCGAGCTGTTCCTCCAATACTGCGCTCAATTGTAATTGAGCTGTTCTTTCTAAGTTTAACGTAACACTGTATATTTTTCAATACAAACAGGAAAAAAGCCATATCGGTTTGATATGGCTTTTATAACTTAGAAGAATAAGTTTCGCGTTTTCTATTCTTTTCTGATATAGGCTTACTGCTTTCGTGGAGCGGCTTTCTCGCCAGGCGCTTTCTCATCCTGATACAGCATCCACGAAGTCACGAAGCTGACCACAAACGCCACCCCGATCACAAGGGTATATTGCAGCGTATCATCCGTCGTAATCAGATATCCGAACAGTCCCGTTATGCCATAAGCTGTCGCTCCAATTCCTGTCCATCCGGCAATCAGTGCACCGCAGGCTCCTCCGATCATTCCTGCCACAAACGGTTTTATGTAACGGATATTGACACCGAAAATTGCAGGCTCGGTGATACCTAAAAATGCGGACAGTGAAGCCGGCAGTGCAAGGGCTTTTACCTTGCTGTTTTTGGTTTTTAATGCCAGAGCAAGCGCCGCTGCGCCCTGACCGACATTGGCTGCCGTCGCAATCGGCATCCACGTATTGAAACCGCTGTTTGAAATCAGTCCCGCTTCCAGCGCGCTATACATATGATGTACGCCCGCTACAACCGTCGGCGCATAGACCGCGCCGCACAGTGCCGCACCGATTCCAAAGGGAAGCGTAATCAGCCACTGAGCGCCTTCCAGTACGCCGTTTTCCACCCAGGAAAAAACAGGTCCGAAAATTGTCAAGGTCAAATACCCAGTTACAAGAACCGTCACAAGCGGCGTCACAAACAGGTCGATCATTTCCGGAACGATCTTGTGCAGTTTCTTTTCCAGCATACTCATAAACCATACTGCGATCACAACCGGAATGACATGTCCCTGATAGCCGACAAGCTCGATCTGATACAACCCGAACCATGCATTCAATTTCGGAATGCTTTCTGCCCCTACAACACTCCATGCATTCATCAGATCCGGGTGGATCATAATCATCCCGATAACTGCACCAAGATACAGGTTTCCGCCAAATACCTTTGCCGCGCTGATCGCGATCAGGATCGGTAGAAAAACAAATGCCGCATTGGAGAACAGGTGAAGGATCGTATAGGTACCGGACTGCTCCATTGCAGGATAAACCTCACAAATTCCTTCCAGAATCCCCACCAGCAGACCGCTGGCTACCATCGCCGGAATAATCGGAATAAATACATCTCCCAATGTATTTCCTGTACGTCTCCAAAAACTCATCTTTGTGCCTGCTGCCTGTCGAACCTCTTCTGTGGAGGCTGCGCTGATGCCCGCGATCTGGATAAATTCATCGTAAACCTTGTTGACCGTTCCCGTCCCGAAAATAATCTGCAGCTGTCCTGGCACAAAAAAGACGCCCTTCACTCCGTCGATTGCTTCGATTGCCTCCTTGCTGCACTTGGCATTGTCTCCGATGACCAGACGCAGCCGCGTCGCACAGTGCGCAGCGCTGATAATATTTTTCCTGCCTCCTATGTTGTCACAGATCTTCTGTGCTGTTTTCCTGTAATCCATGGTAACCCCCGCCCTCTGTTTTCACGACATTTTGTAAATTCACGTTTTCGCCAAAAAGAGTATACATCTTTTCAGGCAACTTATACAAGCAGCTCCGACAATCCTTTTTTAGATTGCCGGAGCTGTCTCTACGTCTTTATAAAATTGAAATCACTCCTCTTCGTCTACAGATTTTGTTTCTGCAACTGTTTCTTCCAAAGTGCTTCGCGCAACATTCTCCCGGATTTTGATATCGCCGTTTTCTGCGGATACCCGGATGACAGCACTGCCGGGTGCCTGTTTTCTGTACTCTGCTGCGTCTCCGTTCTCATTTTCCATCATCTCATATCCCGAAAAATGAATTTCACCATATTCTGTGTAGAGATCATATCCATATGCATCCGCCTTCTGCATTTCGTATATGTTCGTATCCCCGTAACTGTTTTTTACGTCCAGCGTGCCCTGCGTTCCTGCAAAAACAGTTACCGAACCATTCTCCGCTTCCAAAGACGCCTGTGTGCTTTCGATACAGCCAATGTTCAGATCTCCATACAGACCGGTGATCTCTACCTTATTACCGGTCAGATTTCCGGTCTTGATGTCACCGTCTTCGTCGTAAATACTCAGGTCAATTCCGTTCCAGTCCTCCATTTTAATCTCACCATAGCTCGTCTTTACAGAAAGCTTCTCTGCAGAAAGATTCGCTGCAAGATCGATATCCCACGGTGCATCGACCGAAACCTCTTTCAGCCTGGCACCCTTCGGCACTGTGATTTTCACATAAGGATCATCCTGCCGCCGTTCTCCTTCTTCTCCCCAGAGCCGGAAATACCACCGATTTCCTTCCTGCGTTTCTCCGAAATCGCCTTCTTTCACTATGAGTGTTCCATTCTCCACCTGACACACCGGTTCTTCCCGATCGCCTGCCAGAAGATATTCAACACTATAAGAATCGCCTTCCTCCAAAGAAAACTCTCCGTATTTCAGATCCACCTCAATTTTTTCAAACGCTGCCAGCTGCTTCTGTCCGGCATAATCCTGTACCGTCTCCGGGCAGGCTGTTGTCTCTTTCAAATGAATTCCTTCGTTATCCAGATAAAACACCGGGCTTCCTCCCATCGCAATCCCAATGCCAATACAGATGCCGCCTGCTGCCAACAGACCTGTCGAGATCAGAAGCGTCTTTTTCAATGTTTTATTTTTCATCGCTGTCCGTCTCCTTTCTCTCCAGCAGGTGAAATCCTTTGCTGTCCGTTTCAGCAGCAGATGTGCCCGTCATCTGTTCGCCGGGCGCTGCCTCAGGTTCCGGCTCTGCGCTGCCGGCTTTTTTCTTTCCGCCAGCCTTGCTGCGGATCCATAAAATTCCTTTCCAGATCAGCCACACCAGTCCGATCAGCAATGCTGTGCCCAGGATTGCTGATCCTGTCATCATAAAGCCGCTGCCCAGAATCGCAAAGCCGCTGCCAACCGCATGAAACATCGAAACAATTCCTGTCCCGATGAAAAACAGTCCGCCCAGAAGCAGTGCTGCCAGCACAAGGATCATTCCGATGCCGCAGGCTGCGCTGCAGATCAACAGACCGAGCACGCAGGCACCCAGTGCTACTGCAATGCCGACTGCAGCGGCAAGCAGTCCGAACCCTACCGGAACCACCACCGGCAGGGCACATAATCCGAGAAGGATCACCAGTACGATCTGCCAGGGCTTCCAGTTTGATTTTTGCTGTGTTACAGATTGTTTTGTTTTTGTTTCGTTCATTGCTATTCCTCGCTTTCTCTTTCTGAGTACAAGCATACCGACACAACAAAAAAAGCTCCCGCTGAAACTGTGGAAGCTTTTCCAAAACAATTCTTAAATTTTTCTAAATCGCAGTTTGACGCGTCGTCCCTCTCTCCTCTGTACGAAAACCCATTTTAATTTCTTTTCCGGCAGGATTTCCATTCATCAGCTCCAGCAAAAGCCGCGCCGCCTCCTGTCCGCTGGTCTGGTAAAAAAAGTGCACGCTGGAAAGCTTCGGCGCAACGATCCGCCCGGAAACCGTGTCGCCCACACCGGAAATCGCAACCTGCTGCGGAATCCGGATCTGATGCTCCTGCAGCCAGCCAAGCGCGCCGAGGGCTACGGAATCCGTTGCCCCAAATACTGCATCAATCTCCGGATGCCGCTCCCATAAACGTCCCATTGCCTCATAGCCGCCCTCCACAGAAAAAGCACTTTCCTCATAAAAGCTGTTGTCCCAGTCTATTCCCTTTTCTTCCAGAACATCCAGAAATCCACGGAAACGTTCTTCCCCGGTTGCATGGTCCCGCTTCGTCACGCCAAGATACGCAGGATGCTTCGCATCCTTTAACATCATACGCGCAGATTCCTTTGCTGCAAGATAATCATCCTGATAAACGCAGCTGTATCCTTCCAGCTTCTGTCCCAGCACCACGACCGGAACCTGCAGCGCGCGCAGTGCACGCTTGTGGGCCGGTGTGAAAATCGTCCCGATCAGGATAATCCCGTCCACCTGATTTTCAGAAAAGAGCTTTAAATACTCCACTTCCTCGCGTTCCTGGTTTTCCGTGTTTGCCAAAAGCAGCCAGAAGCCCGCCTGCTTTAACTCCTTGCTGATCCCGGAGATCATCCCGCTGATGGATTCGGAATTGATCTTCGGGATAATCACACCGATCTGCTTCGTCTTTTTGGTACGCAGCATCTGTGCCTGCGCAGACGGTTTATAACCCGTCTCCTCGATCACCCTGCGGATCTGCTCCCGTTTTTCTGCACTGACATAGCCATCGTTAAAGTAACGGGAAACGGTGGCCCGGGAGACATTTGCCAACTTTGCAATTTCATTTATGTTCATTTCAAAAAATCCATCCTCAATCTCTGCAGCATTTTTCTTTTGTGAGATTGATCTCAGTATAACATTCCGTCTGAAAATCTGCAAGCAGAATACAGCGCCTTATCCCAACACCTCCCGGTATACGCGCAGTACATTTTCTCCCATGACCTTATCACGCTGTCTGGCGGTAAGCCCTGCCTTTGCAAGCGCATCCTCCAGAACCGGCATTGCGTCTGCGCCCGGGAGCTCTGCATGGGTCCGAATTCCGTCAAAATCGCTGCCCAGTCCCAGGCAGTCCTCTCCGCCGACTTTTATGATATGTGCCGCATGGCGTGCCACGTCTGCAGCTGTGCCCGGATAGTCCTTTTGGGCATTTAAAAAGGACGGACAGAAGTTCAGTCCGGTCACACCGCCTTTTTCTGCCAACAGGCGGATCATGTCGTCCGTCAAATTGCGCACCGCCGGACAGATTGTGCGGGCATCGGAATGGCTTGCGACAAAGGGACGCTTCGCATGGGACGCCACGTCATAAAAGCCCGCGTCCGACAGATGGGACACATCCACGATCATTCCGAGCCGCTCCATCTCTTCCAGAAATAAAAATCCGAACTCTGTCAGCCCATCCTTCGTATTCGGAACCGTCCTATCCGGCTTGCCATCCCCGGAAATGGCAAAATTCGGAAAACCGATCTCGTTTGGAAAATTCCAGGTCAGCGTCAACATCCGGACACCTCTGTCATAAAATTCCCGCAGCTTTTCCAGGCTGCCCTGACACACCGCACCCTCTTCGATTGTCAAAAGCGCGCTCATGCGCCCGTTTTTCTGATTTTCCAAAATGTCGTTATAGCATCTGACCTGACCAATCTGCTCCGGAAACAGTGCCATCTGCCGATCAAAGCAGTCCGCCAGTGTCAGCGCCTGCTGATATGGATCTTCACAATTTTCTATACAGACGAACAGTGCAAAATTCTGAAGCAGGTAATCCCCCTGTTTCATCTTATCCAGACGAATATGCAGTCTGTTGTCCTGCAGTGTCCACCCTTTTTCTTTGTTTTCATAAAGTGCTGCGATCGTGTCGCAGTGCATATCAACAACTTTCATAAAATCCTCCATTCCGCAGGCGCTTTGTGCCGAAGGTGTCGCGTGGAAAACGTCCAGTTTGGCTCTGCGATCCCAGCTACTTTGTGATGCCTGCGTCACAAATCGCTGTGTGACGAAAAAACCGGAACACACGTCCTGTGAGCCTATCACATGCGCATATTCCGGTTCTTTTATCTGTCTCTGAAATTCGTCTTATTTCTTCTTTGTATCTGCAGGTGCTTCTGCGTCAGCCTTTTCCACCTGTACGATCGCGCTCTTCTGCATCGGAATACGGCAGTTTTTGTTGTTGCCGAACTCGACGATAACGGTATCGTCTGTGATGTCGATGACGATTCCGTAGAAGCCGCTGGTGGTCAGAACACAATCACCGATCTCCAGAGTAGAAAGCATTGCGCTGGTCTTCTTCTGCTCTTTCTTCTGCGGACGATACAGTACGAAGTAGAAAAATACACCAAAAACTACCACATACATTAAAATAAGCGGAATCATGCTGCCTGCGCTTGCTGACTCAGATGCTGTCAGTAAAATACTCATTTTCTATATTCCTCCTGGTTTATAAAGTAAAACCCTGCCCTGCAGGATTCTCCATGCCCGGTCTCTTTACCGTAGCCTATTTTCCATCATACACAATTCTTTGCATGCCGTCAAGTTTTCGCTTCTTATATGCTGCAAATTCTCCCTTATCCAGTGCATCCCGGATTTCTGTCATCATTGTATTATAGAAATACAGGTTGTGCATGACGCACAGGCGCATGCCCAGCATCTCTTTTGCTTTTAACAGGTGACGGATATAGGCTCTGGAATACCGTCTGCAGACAGGACATTGACACCCTGGCTCGATGGGCTGCATATCCAGCTCATACTGCGCGTTGAACAGATTGATCTTGCCGAAGTTTGTATATAGATGTCCATGACGTCCGTTTCTGGTGGGATATACGCAGTCAAAAAAGTCCACGCCGCGTTCCACTGCCTCCAAAATATTTGCAGGTGTACCGACTCCCATCAGATAGGTCGGTTTGTCTACGGGCAAGTAGGGAACTGTCTCTTCCAGAATATGATACATTTCCTCATGAGTCTCACCGACTGCAAGACCGCCGACCGCATAACCGTCCAGATCCAGGTCTGTAATCCGTTTGGCATGCTCTACTCGGATATCCGAGTAAATTGCACCCTGGTTAATGCCGAACAAAAGCTGCTGCTTATTGATCGTATCGTCCAGGCTGTTCAGGCGAGCCATCTCTTTTTTGCAGCGTTCCAGCCATCTTGTCGTCCGGTCTACGGAAGGCTGCACGTAGCTTCTCTCCGCTTTTGCAGGCGCACACTCATCGAATGCCATTGCAATGGTAGATGCGAGGTTTGACTGAATCCGCATACTCTCTTCCGGTCCCATGAAGATCTTATGCCCGTCGATATGGCAGCGGAAGGTTACCCCCTCCTCTTTGATCTTCCGCAGACCAGCCAGTGAAAACACCTGAAATCCGCCGGAATCGGTCAAAATCGGCTTATTCCAGCTCATAAAGCGATGCAGTCCACCCATCGCCTTGATCTTTTCATCACCGGGACGCACATGTAGATGATAGGTGTTGGAAAGCTCCACCTGTGTGCCCAGTCCTTCCAGATCCTCCGTAGAAACCGCACCCTTGATCGCAGCAACGGTTCCGACATTCATAAAAACCGGTGTCTGGATCGTACCATGCACAGTTTCCATTACCGCACGTTTTGCACGTCCCTCCTGTTTCAATACCTTGTAGGTCATCTTTTCACTCATCTTAATCTCCATTCCAGATTTTCTTTAATTTATCATCCGCTTTTTGGAAAAAGCCTGCGATCGCCGTACTTTTTTCAAAGGGTGCAAACAGTTTTTGCCGAAGCAGCTCGATCGCTGTACATACCAGGTAGATCGCTGCTATCACCCCAATACAGGCAAAGGGCAGATACCAGTGTCCAAGCCAGGCAGCGCCGTCGATTTTCGTCCAGAGGCTCTCCCGGATATAGTAGTGATCATGGATCAGGTAAACGCCAAAGGACGCACCTGCAATCCGATTGATCAGGCCTGCGCCTCTTCCCGGTGCAATCCTCAGATTCAAAAATGCAAGAAACAAAAAAATCGACGCAGCTGTCACCAGAATCGAGCTATAGACATAAAACACACTATACCCCCACATCAGATCGTCCAGAAAGCTGATCGCGCCAAAGGGAGAGGAAAGCAGTGCCTCGATCACAAACCGGCTGAGGGGAATCAGCAGGGAGGTTCCAACTGCAGGCAGAAACCATTTCAGGAATTTCCCATCCGGCTGATAATACAGACGGATATAGGCTCCGCACAGATAAATCGTCAAAAACCACGATATACTTACACCGCCGGCGGTATTAAGGGCCGAAGAAAAATAAAAAATGTTTGGCCACACAGACACCAAAGCCAGAGCCAGAGCACACGCACAGGCAAGCTGACGCTTCGTCAGTGCCAGGATCAGCTTATTCATCACCGGTGCCAGCACATACATTCCTACATACATGGAAACAAACCAGTAAAAATCCGATGAGATCGGTAAAATCGAATAGACCAGATATTCCAAGTCATGGGGTACATCTGTAAAAATCCAATAAATCGCCGTAATTCCCAAGGCATAAAACAGTACCTGAACCGCCAGTTTTACAAGCTTCCAAAGGCTGAATCTCGATTCCGTCAGAAAGTAGCTGCTGATCAACAGATACAGATTGATACAGGTAAAGGAAACGCCAAACAACGTCCAAACCAGATAATAAGAAGCAGTCCCCCTCTTCGCAGCTCCGATCAGATTTCCATGGTTCATCAGGTGTGCCGTCACAACAAATACCATGGCGAGAAGCCTGAGAAGCTCCAGATTCGCCTGTCTCGTTTTTTTCATAAATCAGATATACCCCGTTTCTCTAGAAAATCGTTTTCACCATGCATAGATAAAAATTAGTATAACAGATTCCCTTGTATCCGTCAAAAAAATGTTTTATACTATAGGGAAAATTCCCTTATCGAAAGGAGTGTGTTTCATGTCCGGTTCTGTTTTTGGCACCATTTTCCGCGTTTCCACATGGGGGGAATCCCATGGCAAGGCGATCGGCGCTGTCATAGATGGCTGTCCGGCAGGTCTTCCCTTATGCGAGGCGGATATCCAGCCTTATCTCGACAGGAGAAAGCCCGGCTCCGGCAAATATGTCACTCAACGAAAGGAGGCTGACGAGGTTCAGATCCTCTCCGGCATTTTCGATGGAAAAACAACGGGAACTCCGATTTCCCTGCTCGTCTATAATACCTCTCAGCGATCCTCCGATTATACGGAAATCGCCCAGAACTACCGCCCCGGACATGCAGACTACACCTTTGATGAAAAATACGGCTTTCGTGACTATCGCGGCGGCGGTCGTTCCTCCGGAAGAGAAACGACCGGACGTGTTGCCGCCGGTGCAATCGCCATAAAGATCTTAAACCGGCTCGGTATCGATGTCTGCGCCTATACCCGTTCAATCGGTCCTGTTTCCATTCATCCGGATACCTTTGACCGGGAAGCAATCACTCAGACCTCTACTGGTATGCCGGATAAAAAAGCTTCCGCCGACGCAGAAGCTTTTCTCGAAACCTGTATCAAAAATCAGGATTCCTCCGGCGGTGTGATCGAATGCTGTGTGACCGGTCTTCCTGCCGGGATCGGCGATCCGGTCTTTGACAAGCTTGATGCAAGGCTTGCTTCAGCGATCATGTCCATCGGTGCAGTCAAAGCTGTTGAAATCGGTGACGGCATCGAGGTTTCTTCCCGCAAAGGCTCCGAAAACAACGATGCCTTTTGCATAAAGGATGGACAGGTTTCCAAGAAAACCAACCACGCCGGCGGTATTTTAGGCGGCATCAGCGACGGCTCTCCCGTCCTTCTGCGCGCTCATATCAAGCCAACTCCATCCATCTTTCAGCCACAGCAAACCATCGGCCGTGACCATATGGAACGTACGCTGCAGATCAAGGGACGCCACGATCCTGTCATCGTTCCCCGCGCAGTCGTGGTTGTAGAAAGCATGACAGCCCTGACCATACTGGATCTGATGCTGTCCAATATGGGGGCACGAATGGATCATCTTGAAAAAATCTACACGAAATAAGCACTTTTGTTTTCTTTGGCAGAAGCTCTGCACCAGCTGCAACGCCAATGATTTTTCTTTCCTATCAACACGCGTTTCAAGGCGCACCCATAAAAATTCCCCACCGGCCTTTGCCGATGGGGAATTTTCTGATTCTATTCTTCTTCCAGTCTGTGGAAAATAACGCAGTTAGGCTGATCCACCTTGATCTCCGGCCCGTTCATAACGATCAATCCGGTATCCGGGTGCACTGTAAAGAATGTCATTGTATTCGATTCGTGATTTAAGGAAACCAGATGTCTATTATCCGGGAACAGCATCGCATCCTTCGGATATTCTCCACTGATAGGCAGACAGAACAGTTTCGTCAAAAGTCCGGTCTTCTGGTCAATCTTGTACATTACGACGCTGTTATCTCCCGCATTGGAGCTGATCAGATACTGGAAATCCTCCGAAAGATTCAGCGCACTCGCTGCGGAATTACTCGCATGATAATCGTTGACTGTGGAGATCGTCTGTATCTTTTCAAAGAACGGATTGCCCTTTTTTTCTTCATAGGTATAAACATCTATGATATTTTTCAGTTCATGAACGATGTAAAGAATCCTTCCGTCCCTGCTGAATTTGATATGACGGGGTGCAGATTCCATTTCACTGCGGATAACATCTGCCAGTGTCAGCTTACCGGTCTGATGGTCGAGGCGGTATACCTTGACATGATCCATGCCAAGATCTGCTGCACACAGATAGTGATTGTCTCTCGTCATCTTCACACAGCTGACGTGGGGACGGAAATTTCGCTCTGCAATACTGCCCAGTCCACGATGGAAAATCTCATCCGTAATCTCTCCGACACTGCCGTCCTCCTTCAAACGCAGCGCTGTGATCTTGCCGTCATGCCAGCCTGCCACGAACAGGAAACGATCTTCATAATCTGTGGAAAGATAGCAGCCGCGCATGCCATTAATGCCCGCCATGTTGATCGGTTTTAAATGTCCATCCTTTAAAATTTCATAGGATTCCACACCAAAGTCTGTAATGGAATACAGCCATTTACGGTTGTGCGAAATCGTCAGATAGGATGAGTTCGTAATCTCGACACGATCCTTTAATGTAAATCTTCCATTTTCTACATCTACATCATAAATCGTAATACCATGATTGTCTCCCATTGTATAGGTAGAGACATAGGCAACGTACTTTTTCTGATTTGTCATGTTCAAACCTCCTGCGGCAAAAATGTTCTGCTCATTTATTTTACCATACCTGTCCCGTTTTTGTTAATCCCTTTTTCACTTTTCGTTCCAGTTCCATCCTTGCATTCACAACGAACCCTCCAAAACCGTTTTTTGGCGCCTTGTGGTGGTCCCGCACAGGGACAGGCTGCGATGCAGCCGCAGACCGTTTGAAAGCGCCGGTACTTGGGCAGCGTGCTTTGCTGCCTTATGTACCGCTGCGTTTTCATCCGAGCGAAAGCGTGTCTGCGCGCACGCAGCCTGCCCCTGCGCGGGAATAGCCCAAGGCGCCAAAAATCGCCCTAAAATGGCGTTCTGCCTGCACCCGCGAAAAAACTATGTAAAATATTATTTTCCCCATTGACAGACCCGTCAAAAAACGTATAATAAAGCTCAGTGCGTTTGTTTAGTATCATTAAACTTTTTGTTTAAAATAACTATGAAGGATCAGACATGAAAATCGGAGCAAAGGTAAAGGAACTGCGAGTGCAAAAGGGACTGACACAGGAGGAGCTGGCTGACCGGACAGAGCTTTCCAAAGGCTTTATCTCTCAGCTGGAGCGGGATCTGACCTCTCCTTCCATCGCAACCCTGATGGACATCCTGCAGGCACTGGGAACAGATTTAAAGGATTTCTTTAATGAAGAACCGGAAGAGCAGATCGTTTTTAAAGAAAGCGACTACTTTGAAAAGCTGGACGAAGAATACGGCAACAAAACCGAATGGATCATTCCAAACGCCCAGAAAAACATTATGGAGCCCATCCGCCTGACGCTTGCACCGGGCGGCAGCACCTATCCGGACAACCCCCACGAAGGGGAAGAGTTCGGCTATATATTAAGCGGCAGCATCACGATCCATATCGGCAAAAAGAGCTACCGCGCCAAAAAGGGCGAATCCTTTTATTTTACGCCTAAGTCGACACATTATATTTCGGCAAGTAAAAAGACGGGAGCAAGCCTGATCTGGGTTTCCAGTCCGCCAAGCTTCTAATGCTTGAAGCTGACGCAAACTATAAACACACCGTCAGGAAAAGTCGTCTTTTGCGCTGACATTTCATTATTTGAAGGAAGGGACAGTATCCGCTGTCGGATACCGCATGGGAGAAGTACCAATGAGCAACCGGCTGATCGATTTACAGCACATCACCAAAATTTACGATGACAACACCGTACTGGATGATCTGAACCTCTACATCCGGGAGAACGAGTTTTTAACCCTCCTTGGCCCCAGCGGCTGCGGAAAAACAACAACTCTGCGCATTATCGGCGGTTTTGAAAAGCCGGATAATGGCTGCGTTTTATTCAACGGCAAGGACATCACAAACATGCCGCCCAACAAACGTCAGCTAAACACCGTTTTCCAGAAATATGCCCTCTTTCCCCATATGACGATCGCAGAAAATATCGCCTTCGGCTTAAAGATCAAAGGAAAGACCAAAAGCTATATTCAGGACAAAATCCGTTATGCCCTCAAGCTGGTCAACCTTGACGGCTACGAAAACCGTATGCCTGATTCTCTAAGCGGCGGTCAGCAGCAGCGTATTGCCATTGCACGGGCGATCGTAAATGAGCCAAAGCTCCTGCTTCTCGATGAGCCCCTCGGTGCCCTGGACTTAAAGCTGCGTCAGGACATGCAGTATGAGCTGATCCGTCTGAAAAATGAGCTCGGCATCACATTCATCTATGTCACCCATGACCAGGAAGAAGCTCTGACCATGTCCGATACCATCGTTGTTATGAACCAGGGCTACATTCAGCAGATCGGCACGCCGGAAAAGATCTACAATGAGCCGGAGAATGCTTTCGTTGCAGACTTCATCGGAGACTCCAACATCATCGACGGCATCATGATCCGCGATGAGCTTGTTTCCATCCTCGGACAGAAGTTTCCCTGCGTGGATAAGGGCTTTGGCACAAACAAGCCCGTCGATGTTGTAATCCGTCCGGAAGACGTGGATCTGGTCAAACCGGAAGAAGGAACGCTGACCGGAACAGTAACACATCTGATCTTTAAGGGCGTTCATTATGAAATGGAAGTAACCGCAAACGGCTTTGAATGGCTGGTACACTCCACCGATATGTTCCCGGTGGGTACAGAGGTCGGCATCCGCGTCGATCCCTTCGATATCCAGATCATGAACAAGCCTGCTTCGGAAGATGAGGAGGCGGTATCCATCGATGAGTAAACCAGTGAAAAAAAATACGATGCCAAAGGCGCCGTGGCCCCACAACAGGCTCATGGCTGCGCCATATCTGTTCTGGTCTGCCGCATTTATCATCATCCCGCTGTGCATGATCTTTTACTACGGGCTCACAGACAGAAGCGGTGCATTTACCTTTGAAAATGTCGCTGCCATCTCCTCGCCGGAGCATATGAAGGCACTGATTACTGCACTCGTGCTTTCCTTAATCAGCACAGTTGTCTGTCTTGCGCTTGCCTACCCCCTTGCCATGATCCTGGCAGGCAGGCATGTCAGCCAGCAGAGCTTTATCGTCCTGATTTTCATCCTTCCCATGTGGATGAACTTTCTCCTGCGCACCCTTGCATGGCAGACACTCCTTGAAAAAACAGGCGTCATCAACTCGGTTCTGTCCTTTTTCGGGCTGCCGACTTTAAATATTATCAATACCCCCGGCGCGATTATCCTCGGCATGGTATATAACTTCCTGCCGTTTATGGTATTGCCCCTGTATAATGCACTGACAAAGATTGACCCGAATGTCATCAATGCCGCCCACGATCTCGGTGCCAACTGGTTCCAGACCTTTTTACGCGTTATTTTCCCGCTGAGTCTCCCTGGTGTCATCAGCGGCATCACCATGGTGTTCGTACCGGCTCTGACAACCTTCGTGATTTCGAATCTGCTGGGTGGCAGCAAGATCCTGCTGATCGGAAACGTTATTGAGCAGGAATTCACTCAGGCAAGCAACTGGCATTTAGGCAGCGGTCTTTCCATTGTTTTGATGGTATTTATCCTGATCAACATGCTGATGACTGCAATTTTTGATAAAAACGGGGAGGGAACTTCCTTATGATAAAAACAACTGCCCAAAAAATTTATATCGCCCTGATTTTTATCTTCATGTATGCCCCCATCGCAACGCTGGTCGTTCTTTCCTTTAACGCCAGCAAAACCCGGGCAAAATGGGGCGGCTTTACAACGAAATGGTACACTCAGCTGTTTTCCAACTCAGAAATCATGCAGGCACTTTACAACACGCTCCTGATTGCGCTGTTATCTGCTGTTTTTGCAACGCTGATCGGCACCATTGCTGCGCTATCCATTCAGGGCATGAAAAAAAAGAGCCGTGCTGTGTTGATGAGCATCACCAATATCCCAATGTTGAATGCCGAGATCGTAACCGGTATTTCCCTGATGCTTCTGTTTTTAACCTTTAAAGCGCGTTTTGGTTTTATCACCATCCTGCTCTCCCACATAACCTTCAATATTCCCTATGTGATCCTGAGCGTTATGCCGCGCTTAAAGCAATTAAACCCAAGTGTTTACGAAGCTGCCCTCGATCTGGGCGCATCCCCCTGGCAGGCATTTTTCAAGGTCGTATTTCCTGATCTGCTGCCCGGTGTCATGTCCGGATTTTTAATGGCCTTTACGATGTCCCTGGATGATTTTATCATCACGCATTTTACGAAGGGTCCCGGCGTAGATACCCTTTCCACCAAAATCTACACCGAGGTTAAAAAGGGCATTAAGCCGGAAATGTATGCACTTTCCACACTTATTTTTATGACCGTTCTGGTTCTTCTGATCCTTGTCAACAAGGCTCCGAAGCCAAAGGAAAAACAATAGAATGCACGCTCTGCGAGCATTTTATTGTCATGAATAACACTCCGGGATTCTCCCGTGATACACAGACAGCCAACTGTCTTCCTAAACTATTTTACTTACAGAAAGGAATCCATTCATGAAAAAGAACACCATTGCAAAGCTCCTTACTGCTGCCCTGTGCACCGGTCTGATTGCAGGCATGACAACCGGCTGCGGCAGTGCTTCCTCTGCTTCTGGCGAAAGCGGACAGGTCATCGTCTACAACTGGGGGGAATACATCGATCCCGATACGATCACCATGTTTGAAGAAGAAACCGGCATAAAGGTGGTTTATGATGAATTTGAAACCAACGAAATCATGTATCCCAAGGTAGAAACCGGTGCTTCCGAATATGATGTCATCTGCCCTTCCGACTACATGATCAGCAAGATGATTGAAAACGATCTGCTCTCCGAGCTGAACTTCGATAACATGCCCAATGTCAAGGCCAACATCGGCGAACAGTATTGGGAGCAGTCCAAGGGCTTTGATCCGGAAAACAAATATTCCGTTCCTTACTGCTGGGGAACTGTCGGCATTCTGTACAACAAAACCATGGTAGAGGAGCCGGTTGACAGCTGGTCGATCCTCTGGGATGAAAAATATGCCGACAGCATTCTGATGCAGGACTCCGTACGCGATGCATTTATGGTTGCACTCAAATTAAACGGCAATTCCATGAATACCCTTGACGAAACCGAGCTTGCAGCTGCACGGGACCTGCTGATCAAACAGAAGCCTCTTGTACAGGCCTACGTTATCGACCAGGTGCGTGACAAGATGATCGGCGGCGAAGCAGCACTCGGCGTTATCTACTCCGGCGAAGCGATTTTCACTCAGCGTGAAAACCCGGATCTGGAATATGTCATCCCGAAGGAGGGTACCAATGTCTGGATCGATTCCTGGGTAATTCCCAAGAACGCTCCCAATAAGGAAAATGCAGAAAAGTTCATTGACTTTATGTGCCGCGGTGACGTTGCTTTAAAGAATTTCGAGTACATTACCTACTCCACTCCCAACGATGCAGCCCGCGACCTGATCGAGGACGAAGACCTGAAAAATTCCAAAATTGCTTTCCCGGATTTAAGCCAGTATTCCGGTCTGGAAACCTTTACCTATCTCGGTGAAGACGGGGATTCCCTCTATAATGACATGTGGAAGGAAGTTAAATCCAACTAACTTATGGAACGCATTTTACATTATGAAATCAAAGCAAGCGACGATTCTCCTACCGTCGCTTGCTTTTTAAAACGGCAGGGGTATTCCTCCGCCAACTTAACAGATTTAAAAAAGATGCCGGAAAGCATCCTCATAAACGGTACTCCCTCCTATATGATCCGCCACCTGCAGGGAGGCGACCGCTTAACCGTGCACATTCAGGAAACTGCGGTCTCTGAAAAAATACCCCCCGTTTATCATCCCCTGGACATCGTTTACGAGGATGAAGACCTCATGGTGATCAACAAACCAGCCGATCTTCCGATCCATCCGTCGATGCGCAACTACACCCATTCCCTTGCAAACGGGCTCGCCTGGTATTTTGCTCAGAAAGACTGTCCCTTCGTCTTTCGCTGTATCAACCGACTCGATCATAACACCTCCGGTCTGACCATCATCGCAAAGCATTTGGTCAGCGGCAGTATTCTCGCAACCATGGTCCGGAACCGGGAAATCCACCGGGAATACCTCGGAATCTCTCGCGGCAGGGTCACTCCCTCCTCCGGAACCATCACCGCTCCACTGGGACGAAAGGACGGCTCCATCATCGAGCGTACCATCGACTTTGAACATGGCGAATCTGCCATTACTCACTATGAAGTGTTGGAAGAAAAAAACGGACACAGTCTGGTCCGCCTGACACTGGAAACCGGCCGTACCCACCAGATCCGGATCCATATGAAATATCTGGGCTATCCGCTGATCGGAGATTCCCTCTATAATCCCGATATGGAGTGGATTTCCAGACAGGCGCTGCATGCAACCCGTCTGCGTTTTCATCATCCCATCACCAAAGAGCCTCTGGAATTTCATGTTCCCCTCCCCCGAGACATGCAAAACGTACTGGAGGGCATCCGGCCAGACGCCTGATGCCCTCCTTTTGCTTCCACTTTGCCTCAGCCTTCAACTAAGCGTACTATGGTGCAGCACGTATATCTATTTTTGTCAATCTCTGACCCGCGTCCAAACCTGCATTTCGTTTTCGCCGCGGTTTGCCCAGGTATAATACGGAATATACGAAAGCTCCGCTTTTTCAAACTCCGGCTTCTTCCAGACATGATACAGCGCTTCGCTTTCTTTTTCTATATGCGCATCAAGCTGCCGGAACCCTGCTGCAGTCAGCTTTTTGACCGGCGTTCCGCAAATATTGACGTCCGACACCGTTACGTTTAACTCCGGGTCAATCAGCAGCTTCTGCAGATCTTTTCCGTTGTCTGTCTCTTCCAGACAATAGACAACCGGCCCTCTCATCACGGCCCCTTTCCCCATATCCTCACGCACGGCTTCCTTTGCCGCGATCAGGCGAACCTCCATCGGAAAATGAAGCGTAAATTCTTCTTCCTCTCCCCAATCCTTTTGCAGATACAGGTAACCGTCCTTTTCTTCCGTACCACCGGTAAAACCATCCAGCTCATATCTGCTGCACCAGTCCGGTATCCGCAGTGCAAGCTTCAGTCCGGTATCCTTTGCGCGGATTGTGATTTTCACATCCCCCTCCCAAGGAAAATTAGATTCCACACGGATATCTGCTGTCTTTTCGCCGATCTTCTTTTCCAGGGTGCTTCCCATATAAAGATGTAAAAACAGCGTATCCTCGTTTTCCGTATATGCATAGGAACCGATCGAGCTGAGCAGACGCGCCAGGTTGGGCGGGCAGCATGCGCAGCCGAACCATTTCTGGCGAACCGGCTTGACATGAAATTTTCGTTCATCCTTATGACATGCCTCCGGCAGTACCTCCAGCGGATTGACATAGAAAAAGCTCTTTCCATCCAGCGCCATGCCGCTGAGCACGCCATTATAAAGTGCGCGTTCCATAACGTTTGCATACCTTGCCTCCGGCGCGATTTCCAGCATTCTCCGCGCAAAAAAGACAAGACCGATCGACGCACAGGTTTCCGCATACGCCGTGTCGTTCGGCAGATCGTAGGCATAGGTGAATGCCTCGCCCAGATGGGTGCTGCCGATTCCGCCTGTAACGTACATTTTTTTCTCCGTGATGTTGTCCCAGAGCCTCCGGCACGCCTCATACAGCGCTTCCTCACCTGTCAGCCTCGCCACATCCGCCATGCCGGAATATAGATAAACCGCACGCACGGAATGTCCGAACGCCTCGTCCTGCTTGCGCACCGGCAGATGCGCCTGATAATAGGAATAACGAAGCTCGTCCTCATGCCCTTTTTTGACTTCTTCGGGATGCTCTTGATCAAAGTAGTAGGGACGCTTTCCGCGCTCGTCCACGAAATACCGGGCAAGGTTTAAGTATTTTTCCTTCCCGGTCAGTTCATAAAGCCGCACAAGGGCCATCTCTGCGATTTCATGTCCCGGATAACCGTGAAGCTTTCCCTCTTCCGTACCGAAATTTGCCGCCACATAGTCTGCAAATCGTTCCGCCGCCTTCAACAGCTTGTCCTTGCCAGTCGCCTGAAAATATGCCACAGCCCCTTCAATCAGGTGTCCGAAGCAGTACAACTCGTGATGGTCCTTCAGATTCGTAAAGGTCGCGTCACGACCACTTAAAATATAGTAGGTGTCCAGATATCCGTCGTCCTGCTGTGCGGCGCAGACGATATCGATCGCGCCATCCGCGATTTTTTCCAGCTCCGGATCGGGATGCTGCGTTAAAGAATAACCAACCGCCTCGATCCATTTCGAAAAATCGCTGTCCTGGAACACAAACCCGTAAAATTCGTCATCTTTTAACTGCTTCGGATCCTCCGGTAACACCTCAAAGCCGCGATAGGTATACTTCGGCGCAATAAATGTGTTTCCTTTTTCTTTCTTTTCCCGGTTCAGCTTTCCTGCAGCCTTGAAATTGTGCATACAGAAGCTCGGTGCCGCGCCCTCCACGCGGTCATTTAAGGCATCCCACTGATACGGGATCACCTCCTTGCGTACGAGCTCCATTTCCCCTTTCCAAAAGGTGTCCGTCACCTGAATGTTTTTCAGCGAAACGGGTGCGGAATAATTGTGTTTATCCATGTTGTTCCTCTCCTGTGTCTGTATTTTTTGTAATATGAAATCCTGTGATACCCTTATGCGGCTGCGTTTGCGTTGATCTGATCGATGACTCCTCTGATCCCCATCCACACGGACAGATCAGTGAAAATATCGACGATACTGCCCTGATCGGTAAACGGGGATTCCTGCAATACGGAAAGGTCTTTTAACATTCCGTTATGTACAATATATTCAATAATCTGATTGACAAAATAAATTTGTCTGCTGTCCATATTGGTATCAGACAGATATGCAGAAAACGCCTCTTTTGCCGCATTCATATCCAGTCCAACAATTTCACGGACAAATTCTCCCAGCGGTTTTTTCCCAATCTCATTTTCATAATCCTGTTTTGTCCCGATTTCTTTCCAAAGAATTTCTTCCAGACTGTCAATATCGTTTTCTGTCAGAGGCTTGTTCGTCTTTAATTTTGCAATCACGATATTGTCCTGATGCTCCCTGATATAAAACTCTGCTCTTTCCAAATAGTCCGTATTTAATATTTCTCCCTTTTTACAAAAGTGTGTCTGATGTATACTAACTCATAATTATACGAAACACCACACTTTTATTCATTTTCTATTCATTTCCGGCTAATGGGTATTCATTTTTACTCTAAGTTATCATGCAATTTATTAGAATGGAATTTTTGAAAGAGCCAGCACCTTGAATGGGCTGACT
>ERZ838577.432-NODE-432-length-68266-cov-7.969976_pt1 | contig 68266 bp, 68 predicted proteins | sample MGYA00519682_ERZ838577 | MGnify/ENA primary metagenome ERZ838577 (study PRJEB31850, sample SAMEA3708838) | human gut metagenome | biome: human gut; feature: human-associated habitat; material: faeces | place: China | collected 2014 ... | reverse complement strand
CCCATTCCCACGTCACGAACCGAGCGCCCTTTTTGCCGAGCTGCCCAGCCAGCACCGCGTCACCAAAATCCGCAAGTACCTTGTAGGTATCTTCAAGGCCAACAGCTTTCAGCGCAGGCGCGCGTTCAAAGATCCGCATATACTCCTTGACCTGTCCAGCCGCCTGTATTACCGTCCGAAGCTGCCGATCTACTTCCGGCCCTGTGATATCCGCTGGTCTGAAACGGACAATACCGTCTCTGTCAACCGAGCAGAGCGGTTTCTCGTTCCAACTGACGTGGAGCAGACCGTTTTCCAGCAGCTTTGCGTCCAGATCCCTGCGCAGGAGCTTCTGTTCTACCTCTTGCAGAAATCTTTCCTTCTGCGATACGATTTCAGTGTTCATTCAAACCCTCCTCATTACAAAAAGCAGGCTTATGCACTTTCTCGCTTCAGCCTGCCCCCCTGTCATCCAAATCGACTTATTAAATTGCAAAGGATGTTCTTACGCTTTTTAGATTTCTTCACTCTTTTCGCTCAGCAGTTTCACAAACTCTGCTGGAGCGTACACAGGAATCGGTGCGTTGCTGTAATCTTTTCTCTCTTTCCGCGCTGGCGCGCATTGGATATTCTGTTGTTTCACCGAATAAATACTGTTTTGTGTGCTTCAACTCGGCTTTTTCACAAGATTTGAACGGCGGGCATGAAGTGCGCTTCGTGGAAGTAGGCTTCATTTCGACATAAAATCTCCATAGAACTTATAAACTATGGAGGTCTTCAGGATGAAACCATACCCGGCGCTGCTCTCTGAGCTTCTTTCCGCGGAATTGTCTTCCCTGCGGCAGAAGATGGCGCTGACGCAGGAAGCGATGGCGGAGCAGCTTCGTATCTCCAGCCGTGCGTACAGTGATTTGGAGCGAGGGAGATACGCGGCTTCCGCACCGACCCTGATGTTTCTCTTTTCCATGCTGGATGCGGAGGCGCAGGGCGCGTTGATCCGGCAGTTTATGCAACGTGTTCAAGCGCTGGAGGGGACAGATGCGGCATGAATTCTGTAACAGATATCGTCGAAGTATATGATCTGTTGTACCGTCTTGGTTTCTCCGCAACCAACACCGCATTTTTCCATCTTTCCTACGCAATCTATCTTGCCTCGCTTAACCCGCATTGGCTGGTGAAGCCATCGCAGCGGTTATATCCCGAAGTTGCATACCAGTATAATTCGAATCTGCTTCAGGTTGTCCGAAGCATTGATGGCTTCGCCTGCGCTTCTTGGCGTGAAAACGCCGGCCTCCTATGTAGCCTTACTTGCCGTCCGCTGACAGCCGCCCCAACCTCTGCGCAGTTTTTGCGAATTCTGACGCACTGCATACGGAGCGGAATGGTATAGCGCATGCTTTTACGGAAATACGGCTCACCTGCAACCAGTAAACAAATAGAGCGAAGAAGCGGTATATACTACCGCTCTTTCGCTCTATTTCTGTCTTCCTTCTTATTTAGACTCAATCTTTGTTTTTTGATGATTTCGCTCGAAATTGTGATTTTCTCTAAGAGACTTCTGGGATACGCAGCTTTACAGTCCAAATGATTCTGGACGTCATATGATTGTGCTGCGCAGCTATTCCCCCGTTTCCTATGGAAAAATCGTATCCTTTTGCTTCATCCGAATAATGTCGAATAGCTATGAGCCATGCAGAAGGCTGGCTATTGCATGACTACTGCAACAACCAGCCTTCCATATGTGTCTGTCTGCGAATTAGTACAGCCCGCACTCGACCAAAATCTTTTCTACTGCTTCATGCATCGTCAGAGCCGGATTGTCTTCATAGTATTCGTAGCCGCCATGGCGTATCAGACTTTTTCCGTTGTCTTTATTCATTTTCATAATTTCTTTTGCTCGTTGAATCGCTGCACGCACATCATCCAAGCCCAGCTTTGAAAGGCACCGCTTGAAATTATTTTCATGCTTATACTGATCAAGATTCTCAAATTTCTCACCGAAAATTTGATTGATATGGCTTAGATATTGTGTTCTGTCTGTAAGCGAACCATTACATTTTTTCTTGTGCAGTACAATCCAAAGCTCGAACGTGTAATTGCTGTAACCAAGACCATACGAAATATGCTTTTCCGTTTTTGCCGCCTTTAACTCATTAAGAATACTTCTAAACTTTTCTACATGAATTGCCGTTTTGCTTTCCACATCACAAATATGTATTACCTCCGGCGTCGATATTGCATTGACGCCTTTGGCAAACTTCATAGGATGCTGCTGAACCTTTGGTTCAATGGCAACTTTATACTCTTTACCTTCCTGTTCGTTGATTCTATCGCGGAGCCACAACAAATACCAACGTTCTGTTTCACCCTCTACCGTAAATGTATATTTCTTTGTTTCTAGCATATCAGTCATGGCTATTCACCTCACTGTTCGCTGAAACAATTTCTTCAAGCATAGGTGCAAAGTCAACATCTGTAATTGCCCCATAGCGATTTACGAAATAGTTGCTCATATAATCCTCGCCCTTACGGATACCATCGGCTGTTCTAAAATCCGATAAGGAATACTGAACACTCTGGTTTGTTTTCTCATCCCGTTCCACAAATTTAATTTCATCTCTTCTGAAAAGTGAAGCATCGAGGAAAATCGGGTTGTGTGTATTAAAAATAAGTTGGGCATGGTGGATATTGATCTCATCGTTATGAAAAATATTAATAATATTCATCAAAGCCATTGGATGAATCGATGCATCGAATTCATCCATAACCAATGTACCACCATTCAGGATTGCATTAATCACAAGTGGGAACTCGTTGATAAAGCGAATCGTTCCATACGATTCGTATGCATCAGCCTGAATTGCAATTTTCTTGTCCTCAAAAATCGAACACAGCGAAACATCGTCACTATCTGCTGCCTGCCTATATCCCAGAGCATTGGAGCGTACACCAAATGCCTTTGCGGCATCAGTCAGCGTTCTTTCAATATAAACGGTGTTCTCCTTTGGATTTGCGAACTTCCGCATTACCTTTATCGCATCTGCACGATAAATTACCATGAATTTCTCGTCAAACCATTTTAAGATCAATGCGACAAGATCCTTCGCAAAAATTGTTTTAAACCCGTTGTTCAAAAACAGTTCTGTATCACTCAAACTGCTTCTTGCGATGTCCATGGTTTTTGCTGTTTTTCTTTTAATGCTCTTATTTACATATTGCTTTATAGGTGCCAGCAAGAAGACCTCTAAGGTTTTTCCTCGCGAGAAGATCAATTTGTCATTTACAGACAGGCATTCTTCTACAATTCTTCTGGGATAATCCACTTCCAAGAAATTCCCGAGATCGAGTTTCAGCGTATACTCAATAAGCAGATTCGATTCTGTAAAGCGGATTGCAAATTCCGTACAGGCTTTCTCACCCAAATTATTCGGTATCAGTTCCAGTGAATAGGCTGCCTCATTTGGAGAACTGTGTTCACTCGCATTTTGAATATTCCCTCGTAAGACAATTGCTCTCATCGTATCCATTGCCCCAATCAGGTTTGTTTTCCCCGCTGCATTGGGACCGTATATAACAGCAGAACAAAGTCCCTTTATTTCCTTGAGTTTGCCTTCTTTTTGAACAATTTGTTCTGTTTGTACGCTGTAGTCCAAGCCCGTTTGCTTTGGAGCTGGCTGCATTGAGAATGTTGTCGTATCCTTAAACGACCGATAGTTTTTTGTTTTAAATTCCAGAAGCATCGAACATTCTCCTTCATAACATTTTGCAAAGGTGTACTGTATATTATACTCCTATGCTATTTTTAGTCAACAATTATCTATGCTATTTTGCAATTTTTTCGCAAAACAATATTGCAAATTGCTTCTTATGGTATTCTTTCCGAGATGCGCACAAATATACCCTTCGCGCTTGCACCTCCTGATGCAGCCTTCAAACATTCTAATCTGTATTTTCAGGGTTATATGCCTTCTTTTTCAAGATAAGCTGGAATGCGCATATACTTCCAGTGTACGGACAAGCTTTCGATGCCCTCAGTAGTTCCAGCATAAGGTGTAACGTCTTCCTCGATTTTTTGCTGAACGGTTTCCTCCTGCTATAAACCTTTTCGCACTTTAGTCCGTTATCAACTTCTTCAATATATTCAGTTTCTCGCTTTTTCTTTGTACTCGGATAATTTCGCTCGGAATTATGATTTTCTCTAAGAGATTTCCGGGATACGCAGCTTTATCGTCCAAATGATCCTGGATGTTGTGTAATTGCGTTGAAACGTCATTTCCCCGTTTCCTATGGAAAAATCGTATCCTTTTGCTTCATCCGAATAAAAAGTACTACACCCAGACTTCCGACCAGGAGGACCTCATTTCCATCGGAACCATCGGGCTGATCAAGGGCATCTCCACGTTTGATGCCAGTAAAGGCGCCCGCCTTGCAACCTACGCTGCCAGATGTGTAGAAAATGAAATCCTGATGCATTTCCGGTCGCAGAAGAAGACTGCTTCAGACGTTTCGCTCTCGGAGTGCATCGAAACCGGCAAGGACGGCACGTCGCTTTCTCTGATGGACGTGATCGACTCAGAGGAGGATCTTTTTGAGGACCTGAGTACACGGGAAATGCATGGAAAGCTGCATGAAATCATGGACCAGGTGCTATCCTCGCGCGAAAAAGAAATTCTCTCGCTGCGCTATGGGCTGTCAAATCGTCCGCCGCAGACGCAGCGCGAAATTGCCGCCCGCTGTGGCATCAGCCGGAGCTATGTATCGCGCATTGAAAAGAAGGCGCTTAAAAAGCTCGAAGAGGCGCTCTCCCCGTTCCGCCCGGACGGCTGATGCGCCATCAGACAAAAATCCTCTGCATGCGCTCGTCATGCAGAGGATTCTTTTAATTTTTCCGAACCATATGATAAAATACACCGTCGCCCGCCGCGGTCGTCTGGCGAATCGGCTCGCCTGTGATGCGGAAACCCGCTTTTTCATAGCACCGGACAGCTCTGGCATTCCACGTTCTGACCTCCAGATAGAGCGGCTTCCCCGGAAACAGCCTGCCGGACAGATCACATGCCGCTTTCGTCATCTGCTGCCCATATCCCCTGCCGCATGCATCCGGGCGCACGCCAATGCCAAAGAAGACCTCGGTTGGCTCTTCATACAGATTGATAAAGCCAACAAGCGTGTCATGATCAAAGAACGAATAGAAATTGTTTTTGGGGTTGGCAAAGCCCACGCCCTGCTTTTTCTGCTCGGCGTATGGCGTGGTGTTATAAATCGCGTACTGCCCCGCATACTGCCACGCGGTGATGATTTCTTTTTCTTCCTCCGTCGTCTTGTGATAGGTCAGCATCTGCTCCTCCTGTGCCTGTTCCGTTTGTCCTGCGATGCTGCAATTTGTCAATGCCCCTTGTGCTTTTCGAGCTTTTTTCGCTGCTTCTGCTCGAAACGGCGCTGCTGCTCCGCTTCCTGCTGGGCGCGGCTTTGCTGCTTACGCTCGGTTTTCAGCTGCTCGCGCTGCGCGGCAAGCGCCTGCATGGATTTTGTGCCGACCCCTGCGCCGCTCAGCTGCTTTTGCACCTGCCTCTGGCGGCGTTTGGGATTGCTGCATTGCACATGCTGCCTGGCAGAAAGCGCCGGGCTGAAATGCAGCTCGTAAAAATGGCGCAGCACGTATGCATGCACCGCATAGTCCTTCGGTTCCGCGCCAAAGGTGATTTTGCACACAGACAGCGTGCCGTTTTGCGTCCGCTCGAAAACGCCGACCCAGAACGGGTCTTCAAAGTATACCGTGAGCTTCAGTTCCTCCATGTCCAGTCCTCCTGCTTGTGTCAGTTGACAAGGAATGGACAACCAGGACTGGCAGGTTACTTACCCCGCAGAAGCGGGACGGCCGGGCTACCTACCGGCTCTGGCATGCATTATCGCATGCGTTGCGTTTTTATCCTTGCATATTTGATTCTACTGCGGTTTCTTTTTGCGTTTGGAAACCGGTGTGACGCGGTCGATCACTTCCAGAACCTGCCGCGTGAGCGCGTGGTTTTCAATGTCCAACGCCAGATGCACCTTTGCGCCCTCATAGGGATAGACGTCCGGCGCTCCCTGCATGAGCTCCAGCAGCTCCGGGAGCTTTTTAACCATCGGCGTATTGTCGCAGACCATGATTGCCGGCTTGTTGTTGATGTAGATCAGATATTCGCCGAACATCTTTTTGTAGTCGATGCCGGAGATTCCCTCCAATTGTTCCAGCACGAAGTCCAGATATTCCCGACTGCTTGCCATGCGCCGCCTCCTTTCTGCGTTTTCCGGCTGTATCAGCCTGCAGCCGTTTTAAAACTCGTGTTTCAAAACGAAAGCTTTTTAACAGCAACTATACTATACAGCCATTTTTGCAGCCCGTCAAGTATCCTCCGCGGCTTCCGACTGCTTTGCCCGGATGCGGCTGAGCGTCACAGGCGTCATGCCGAGAAACGACGCCACATCCTTGAGCTGCATCACGTTCTGTAGATCCGGATACGTGTTCTGAAACCAGCGCCAGCGCACAACTAATTTCCAGTATTGTCATGTTCTTCCGGCACGCGAAAACGGCGCAGCAACTGCCGCGCCGTTCAAAATCGCTATGAATTTGTTCAGATTCTTGCCGCGCCGGATTTTCTTGCCGCCTCGGCGACCGCCTTGGCAACCGCCGGACCCACGCGCTTGTCGAACGCCTTGGGGATGATATAATCTGCCGACAGCTCGTCCTCGGAAATGAGTTCCGCCAGCGCCTTTGCCGCAGCCATCTTCATTTCCTCGTTGATATCAGACGCTCTGACATCGAACGCGCCGCGGAAGATGCCGGGGAACGCGAGGACGTTGTTGATCTGGTTCGGGAAGTCGCTTCTGCCGGTCGAGACAACAGCTGCGCCGCCTGCCTTTGCATCGTCCGGGAAAATTTCCGGGGTTGGGTTCGCGCAGGCGAAGATAATCGCGTCCTTGTTCATCGTCCTGACCATCTCGGTCGTGACCATACCCGGCGCGGAAACGCCGATGAACACGTCGGCGCCGACCAGCATATCGGCAAGAGAACCGGACTTGTGCTCGGGATTCGTGACCTCTGCCATCTCTTCTTTGATCCAGTTGAGGCCGTCTCTACCCTTGTAAATCGCGCCCTTACGGTCGCACATGGTAATATTCTTGAAGCCCGCGGAAAGAAGCAGCTTCACGATCGAGATCGCCGCCGCGCCCGCGCCGGAGGTGACGACCTTCACGTCCTCTTTTTTCTTACCGACGACTTTGAGCGCATTCGTCAGACCTGCCAGCGTAATAACCGCCGTGCCGTGCTGGTCGTCGTGGAAAATCGGAATGTCGCACTTTTCCTTGAGCTTGCGCTCGATCTCAAAGCACCGGGGCGCGGAAATGTCCTCGAGGTTGATGCCGCCGAAGCTGCCGGAGATCAGGTAAACGGCGTTTACAAACTCGTCGACGTCGTGCGTCTTCACGCAAAGCGGGAACGCATCCACGTCGCCGAACGACTTAAAGAGCACGCACTTGCCTTCCATGACCGGCATGCCTGCCTCGGGTCCGATGTCGCCGAGACCGAGAACCGCCGAGCCGTCGGTGATGACCGCGCAGAGGTTCCAGCGGCGCGTTAAGTCGTAGCTCTTGTTAATATCCTTCTGAATTTCCAGGCACGGCTGCGCGACGCCCGGCGTGTAAGCAAGGCTCAGATCGTCTTTTGTTTCAACCGGAACCGTCGCCTTGACTTCAATTTTGCCCTTCCATTCGGCATGCAGCCGAAGAGACTCTTTTGCGTAATCCATAGTGTTTCTCCTTAGTAATTGCCTTTGAAAACGTCTTTTTTGACGGGCGGCAGGTAGCTGCCGAAGTACTTGCCAAAGTCAAGCCCCAGATAGTTGCACAGGTCCAGCACCTCGACCATCGTGTTGTCGTTGACCGGAATACCGTTTTCCATGCGGTCCTTCACAGCCGCGACTTCCTTCTCTCCGTGCGTATAAATCCGCTCCTGCCCGTCTGCCTTCGGGCTCTCGCGCAGCTCCTCGAGGAAGGTCGACAGGTGATTTTTGATCGCCGAAGAACGCCGGGTTGATTGCCATGAAGCCGTGGCAGATATTCCCGCGCCCGCCGGTCATGCAGTAGTTGGACGTGCCGCCCATGGAGAGAATCGACGAGAAAATCTCGCACAGCATGCCGTAGCCGTAGCCCTTGTGGCTGCCGAGCTTTTCCGTGCTGCCGCCAAGCGGCATGATACCGCCGCCGTTCTTTGCCACGATGTTGGCAAGAACGTCCGGTGCGTTCGTCGACGGATGCTCATCCTTATCCAGTGCCCAGCCCTCGGGAAGCGGCTTTTCCGCCTTGTTGTACATCTCCAGCTTGCCGCGCGTGACGACCGTGGTGGATGCATCGAAGAAGAAGTTATACGGCTCTGCCGGCATCGCGCAGGCAATCGGGTTCGAGCCGATCATTGCCTTGCGTCCGAACGTCGGAACCATGATTGCTTCACTGTTCGTGCAGCTGAAGCCGATCAAGCCTTCTTTGCACGCCATATTCGCATAGTAACCCGCAATGCCGAAATGATTGGAGTTGCGCGCGGAGACGATGCCCACGCCGGACTTCTTTGCCTTCTCGATTGCCAGCTCCATCGCAAAATGACCGATCAGCTGACCCATGCCGTCGTGCCCGTCGACGACGGCGGAGACCGGCGTCTCAAACACAACCTCGGGCTTTGCATCGACATGAATCATGCCCTTTTCGATGCACTTGTGGTAGCGCACCATGCGCTGCATGCCGTGCGACTCGATGCCGTACAGATCTGCAGTCAGAAGCACATCCTGAATGATGTTTGCTTCCGCTTCCGTGAAGCCGAATTTTTCAAATGCGTCCATGCAGAATCCATGGAGCAGCTCATATGACCACTTCTGGTATCCCATTTTGCAGGCTCTCCCTTCGTTTGTCAAGACTTACGCAGGCAATTCCAAAAACTTCTGCGTATTGTCTATTTTAGTATGTCCGGTTCATCCGGACAATGTGAGATTTCGCCGGAAAATTCCGAAAAAATTTGACTGGTCAGCGCTGTACTCTTCCCGTGCCGTCGCCGCCCATGAGCTTTTCGACATCGCAAACGCCCACGCGGTTAAAGTCGCCGATGACGCTGTGCTTGAGGCAGCTTGCCGCAACTGCGAATTCGAGCGCCAGCTGCTTGTCCTCATATTGGTTCAGGTCGTAGATCAGACCGCCCGCAAAGCTGTCGCCGCCGCCAACGCGGTCGATAATGTCCCGGATTTCGTATTTTTTAGACACGTAAAAGTTCTTGCCGTCGTTCAGGCACGCCGCCCAGCCGTTCCAGTCGGCACTGTGGCTCTCGCGCAGCGTGATGGCAATACACTGCATGTTCGGATAGGCTTCGAGCACCTTGTTTCCAAGTGCTTTGTATTTTTCGCGGTCCAGTTTGCCGGACTCGACGTTCACATCGACTGTAATTTCGAGCGACTTCTGCACGTCTTCTTCGTTGGCGATTGCCACATCGACGTACTTTGTCATCTCACGCATGACCTCAGATGCCTTCTTGCCATACTTCCAGAGATTTTTACGATAGTTGAGGTCGCAGGAAACAGTGATGTTCCGCTTCTTCGCTTCCTTCACAGACTCGAGCGACAGCACCATCGCGGATTCGGAAATTGCGGGCGTAATACCCGTGATGTGGAACCAGTCAACGCCTTCAAACGCTTTATCCCAGTCGATATCGCCGGGCTTTGCCATAGCAATGGAGGAATACGCACGGTCGTAGACGACCTTGCTCGGCAGCTGGTTCGCGCCGCCCTCTAAGTAATAGATGCCCATGCGTCCTTCGCCGCGGACGATCTTCTTTGTGTCCACGCCGAAATAGCGCAGCTCGCAGATGCAGCATTCTGCAATATCATTCTGCGGCAGAACCGTCAGAAATTCCGCGTCCATGCCGTAGTTTGCAAGGCTCACCACCACGTTCGCTTCGCCGCCGCCGAAGGTCGCTTCCAGCATCGGGCTCTGGAAAAAGCGCTCATGTCCCGGCGCTTTCAGCCGGAGCATAATTTCGCCAAACGTTAAAACCTTCATTTGCGCACCTCCTGAATGGCAGCCCTCGCCTGCTTGCAAAGGGTGGTGATTTTCTCAAAATTACCTGCTGCGATATCTGCCTTCGGGCAGACCCAGCTGCCGCCGACCGCGTGGATGAACGGCGCTGCGATAAATTCCCCAATATTATGGCTATTCACGCCGCCGGTCGGAATGAACTTGATCCCACCGAAGGGGCCCGAGAGTGCCTTCATCGCTGACAAACCGCCGTAAACGCCAGCTGGGAAGAACTTGACCACGGTCAAGCCCAGTTTCATCGCTGCCATGATCTCGCTCGGGGTCACACAGCCAGGCGTGATTGGAACGCTACGCTCCACGCACCAGCGGACGACTTCCTCGTCAAAGCCCGGAGAGACAATAAATTTTGCGCCGCACTCGACGGCTTTTTTGCACTGATCGAGCGTAATGACCGTGCCCGCGCCAACAAGCATGTCGGGGCAGTTTTCCGCGACGGCTTTGATCGAATCTGCCGCAGCTGCTGTGCGGAAGGTAATTTCCATTACGTCCACGCCGCCGGCAAGCAAAGCCTTTGCCGTTGCGACCGCGTCTTTTACATCGTCCAATACCACAACCGGCACAACGCCGCAGCCATGGAGCCTATCCAAAACTTTCATATTCTTCATCTCCTAAGATGTTTCTTTCCAATTCAAGACGCAGACCGGCTCCGGAATATCCGAAATCGTCTGGAGCTTCGAGAGCGCGCCGGTCTGTTCGTTTCGTTTCCACAGAATGATCGTTTCTTCCCGCTGACCGGCGCTCACGAGATACTGCCCATCCCGGCTGAGCGCGAAATCGCGCGGGAAGAAAAGACCGTCTGAAACCGTTCCGACGTGCTGCGGGTGCATCGGGTCTTCGAGCGAAAACCAGTCGATTCTGCCGCCGCTGTCCGAGCGGTTCGAGCAATAAAGAAATTTTCCGTCTGGGCTTATCTGGATTGCCGCACCGCCGCGCTGCTCCGGCGGCAGCTTCGGGCACGCATCCACATGTCCCATGTGCATGGGTGCAAGTGAATCCGTCAGATCCAATGTATAGATGCTGCACCCCATCTCCGTCAGAAGATAGTGTCACTATGCTTACCAAGCCTCCGTTCGATAAGCCTCTAAGCTTTACCAGGTTGTTTGATAAAAAGATGCAGATGGAAATTATGGCTGCGATTAACAAAGTTAAAGATAATGCAGTTGTTATTGCAGCTTGAGAAAGCATACAACATCAGTTTAACGATTACCGCTGTGATTTAACGATTGCCCCAGCCGTTTAACGATTACAATGGCACAGACAGCCTTAATCGCCATAAAATGCACAAAACCCCGCCGCAGAAATGATCTGCAGCGGGGTTCGTTATATGCCGGAACAGCCGAAAAGCCTTATTTCAAGCGGTTTTCGGGCATAGAAAAAGTCCACCGTAATTCTATCAAAATTACGGTGGACTTATGGTGGAGCTGAGGGGAATCGAACCCCTGTCCGAAAACAACTTGACAGGACTTTCTTCGGGCGCAGTTTGTTATTTACATTCCCTTGCCGAAGCGGGAACAAACACTCTCATCGGCTTAGTAGAGTCATGATGCATGGGCGAGTCAACTCTTTCCCGCCGCACGGTCACCACTAAGATCACACCCTAGCCCGGCTCGTGGTCCTTCCGGGGAGGATGGGCGCCTAATTAGGCAGCCAGAGCAACAGTATTGTTGTCAGTTAATTTTAAAAAATTGCCCGGTTTAAGGAGGTCAGACACCTCCGCCCGCTTATCCTGCCTCACTGCCCCCGTCGAAACCAGTGCAGCCCCGTGTGCGGCGCGGGTTTCCCCACGCCGGGAAAAGCTTTTTTGATATTAAAATCTGCCGTACGGGTCGCGGAGCTTGTCGGGTTCGGGGTACTCCTCGCCCTTTGTGTCGACGCGGATCGAGGCGATTTTCTGCTCGCTGAGCGGACGGTCGCTGCCGTCGGTCTTGACTGCCGCGATCTTATCGACCACGTCCATACCTTCGAGCACCTTGCCGAACGCCGCATACTGCCCGTCGAGGAACTCGCCGTCTTCATGCATGATGAAGAACTGACTGCCGGCGGAATTCGGCGACTGCGCACGTGCCATGGAAAGCACGCCGCGCTTGTGGCTTAAATTGTTTTTTACGCCGTTGAGCTTGAACTCTCCTTTGATGCAGTAGCCGGGACCGCCCATGCCGGTTCCCTGCGGGCAGCCGCCCTGAATCATGAACCCGGAGATGACACGGTGAAAAATCAGGCCGTCGTAAAAGCCCTTGTTGGCAAGGCTGATGAAATTGCGCACCGACTGCGGCGCTTTTTCGGGGTACAGCTCGGCAACGATTTTGCCGCCGTCTTCCATGGTGAGCGTCATAATGGGATTTTCCATACTTATCTTCCTTTCATTGCGCGGTCGATCTGACGCTTGGCGTCTTTCTTTGCCGCGTCGTCGCGCTTGTCGTAGAGCTTTTTGCCCTTTGCCAGCGCAATTTCCACCTTCACAAGAGAGCCCTTGAAATAAACCGAGATCGGAATCAGGGCGTAGCCGTCCTGCTTGACCTTACCGAACAGGCGCGCAATCTCCCGCTTGTGCATCAGGAGCCTGCGCGAGCGCAGCGGGTCTTTGTTGAAGATGTTGCCCTGCTCATAGGGCGCGATGTGCATCTGGCGGATGAAAAGCTCGCCGTCTTTGATCTGGCACCATGCCTCCTTGAGGCTGAGGTTTCCCAGACGGATGGATTTGACCTCGGTACCGGAAAGCTCAATGCCGGTTTCAAATTTTTCTTCGATGAAATATTCGTGGTACGCCTTCTGGTTTTTTGCCACGATTTTGACGCCGGTTGCAGCCACGCTGGCACCTCCTTCCATCCATTGCAGTATCATTATATCACACCTGTCAAGCCGTTACACCTACCGGGCGGAACATCCTGCCTTTTTCGCAAAAGGGGTTGCGTGTGCCTCTCTTTCATGCTATAATAAAACAAACGTTCCAGAAAGGAGACGAACAGGAATGGCAAACCGGAACCTTCCCGTGCAGGTGCTTGCCGCCTGCGGCGTCGATGGGCAGCTGCAGCCGCTGCGCTTCCGCTTTGAAGACAGCGAGCATCAGCTCCACACTGTCCACATCACCGAAATCATTGACAGCCGGTTTGTCGAATACGTCGGCATCGAAACGTTCGTCTTTCTGTGCAAAGCGCTTTTAGAGGGCGTGGAAAAGCTCTACGAGCTGCGCTACACCGTCCGCACCCACCGCTGGACCCTGTTCCGGGAGGTCTACTGATGGCAGAACCGGTCTGGTTTCACATCGATGTCAACAGCGCGTTTTTGTCCTGGACCGCCGCGTACCGCACGCTTGTCGAGGGACGAACGCCCGACCTGCGCGAGATTCCGTCGGTCATTGCGAACGATAAAAATCTTCGCACGAGCATTGTGCTGGCAAAAAGCACGCCCGCGAAAAAATACGGCGTCAAAACCGGAGAGCCGCTCGGCATGGCGCGCGACAAGTGCCCGAACCTCGTCGTGGCAGAGCCGGATTATGCGCTGTATGTCTCCTCGTCGCGCCGCCTGATGGCTCTTTTGCGGGAGGTCTCCCCTGTCGTCGAGCAATACTCGATCGACGAAGCGTGGGTCGACATGACGGGCATGGAGGGACTTTACGGTCCTCCCGTGCTGGCAGCGCAGCATCTGCGCGACCGGATTTTCAGCACGCTCGGCTTCACGGTCAACATCGGCATCTCCTGCAACAAGCTGCTGGCAAAGATGGCAGGCGAGCTGGAAAAGCCCAACAAGGTCATCACGCTCTTTCCCCGGGAACTGGAGCAAAAGCTCTGGCACCTTCCGGTGGGCGAGCTGTTCATGGTCGGGCGCGCCACCTCCGCCCGCCTCACTGCCATGGGTATCCGCACCATCGGAGACCTAGCGCGCGCAGGCCCTGCGTTTCTAATTCGAAAACTCGGCAAGCAGGGCAGCATGATCTGGCAGTTTGCCAACGGAAAAGACGCCGGCGCTATATCGAGCGCGCCCGCACCAAACAAGGGCTACAGCAACGCCGTCACCACGCCGCGCGATGTGACGGATTTTTCGTCTGCCGATCAGGTGCTGCTGTCTCTTTGTGAGACAGTCGGCGCGCGGCTGCGCAGAGACGAGCAGGCGGGCTCGTGCCTGACGGTGCATCTTCGTTCGAGCAGCTTCGAAAACTGGTCGCACCAGAAGCAGCTTGCCAACGCAACCAACGTCACGCAGGAGCTTTACCATGCTGCGCGGGAGCTGCTGCGCGCGATGTGGGACGGAAAAACGCCCCTTCGCCAGCTCGGCATCCAGATCACGCGCCTGATGGACACCAGCGCGCGGCAGGTGAGCCTGTTTGACGCGGCAGACTACGAAAAGCTCTCGAAACTCGACAAAACGGTCGACGCGCTGCGCGAAAAATACGGCGAGCAAGCGCTGTTCCGCGCGGCATTTTTGTCCGGCGATACGCCCAATATGGCAGGCGGACTCAGCAAGCACCGCCGCACCGGCATCACCAAGCCCGTCGACGAGCCCGAGCAGTACGTGCTCGCGCATTTAAAAGACGGAAAAATCAAAATTTAGGGTCTGCAGTACTCACACGGCAGACCCGTTTTTTATTTTGCAATATTCCAGATGATCGTTGCCAGCAGCTCGGTGATTTTTTCCATGTCCTCAACGGGGACATACTCAAATCTGCCGTGGAAATTCTCGCCGCCGGCGCAGAGATTCGGGCACGGAAGCCCCTCAAACGAAAGCCGCGCACCGTCCGTGCCGCCGCGAATCGGCTGCACCTTCGGGGTAATGCCCAGCTCCAGCATGGCGCTTTTTGCCTGCTCGACGAGGAACATGCAGGGCTCGATTTTCTCGCGCATGTTGAAATAGCTGTCACGGACGTTAAGCGTTACGGTTCCCTTTCCGTAGCGTCTGTCCATCTCCCGCGCCGCCTTTTCCATTACCGCTTTGCGCGCTTCAAATTTTTCCCGGTCGTGGTCGCGGATGATATAGGAGAGCTTCGCATGCTCCACCTCGCCCTCCATGCCGGTCAGATGGAAAAAGCCCTCGTAGCCGTCGGTAAAATACGGTGTTTCCAGTGCGGGAAGAAGCGCGGCAAACTCCATCGCAACGAGGCTGGCGTTGACCATCTTTCCATAGGCAGAGCCCGGATGGATGGAAAGCCCCGTGATCTCGACCGACGCAGACGCGGCGTTGAAGTTCTCGTACTCCAGCTCGCCGATTGCCCCGCCGTCTACCGTATAAGCGTAGTCCGCACCGAAGCCCGTGACGTCAAACCTGTCTGCGCCCTCGCCGATTTCCTCGTCCGGCGTAAAGGCGATTTTCACTGTGCCGTGCGGGCGGTCGGAGGTCAGAAGTTTTTCCGCTGCAGACAGAATCTCTGCCACACCTGCCTTGTCGTCCGCGCCGAGCAGTGTCGTGCCGTCGGTCACGATCAGGCGTTTGCCGACGTGCTTCTGCAGGGAAGCATAGTCCCGCGGCGAAAGGACAATGCCCTGCGCCTCGTTGAGAACAATGTCTCCGCCATCGTAGGCTTCCGTGATTCTCGCGTGAATCGGACCGCCGGGCGCATCCGGCGAGGTATCCATGTGGGCAATCAGCCCGTAGACCGGAAGGTCTTTGGCGCAGTTTGCGGGAATCGTGCCGTAGACGTAGCCGGCGTCATCCATGTGCGCGTCGCAGATACCGAGAGCGAGCATCTGCCGGACCAGCTCCCCGCCCAGCACCTTCTGATTAGGCGTGGACGGTTGCTGCCCGCTTGTTTCGCTGGAGGTAGTATCAAAGCTGACAAACTTCAAAAATCGTTCGATCACCGTCATGAAAAATGTCTCCTTTTGTTTCAGTTTCCCCTATTTTACTATTGAAACTCGCAAAAAGCAAGCAAAATCCGGCGCAGCTTTCCCGCACTGCGCCGGGCTTTACGTCATGTTTCGGGTTCTTCCTTCTTTTTTAACTCGGCGGCAACCTGCTCCAACAGTTCGCGGATGGGCAGATGCTGCGGACATCCATCGGTGCAGCAGCGGCAAGCAGTACAGGCAATCCGGTGCATGAAACGGAAAATATCCTGTACTTTGCGGACTGCCTCCATCTCCGTGTCGGTCAGCGGCTGGAAGTTCTGCATGAAGCTGATATTGTCTTTCATCTGCTTGATGTCGCTCATGCCGGACAGGACCATCAGGATGCCCGGGAAGCCTGCAGCAAAACGGATGGCGTAGCTGGCAGGGCTGCCGCCGTGCAGATCCTCGAAGACCTGTTTCGCCGCGTCCGGGAGCTTGACCAGATTGCCGCCCTTGACCGGCTCCATGACAATCACGGGCTTTCCATGCTTGCGGCAGACCCCGTAGCATTTGCGGCTCTGGACCGCGGGGTCGTCGAAGTCGACGTAGTTGAGCTGAATCTGCACGACCTCAATCTGCGGGTACTCGCGCAGGATTTCATCCAGCACCTCCGCCCGGTCGTGGAAGGAAATGCCGACGTGGCGGATTTTCCCCTCCTTTTTCAGTTCGAACGCCGTCTCATAGGCACGGCACGCCTTGAAGTGCTTGAAAATCTCTGCGCTCTGGGCGTGCATCAGGTAAAAGTCGAAATAATCTACGCCGCAGATTTCCAGCTGGCTTTCAAAAAGCGGACGAATATCCTCTTCCTTTTTGAAATATGCCATCGTCAGCTTGTCGGTCAGAATGAACCGGTCTCTCGGATCGCGGCTGGCAAGACATGTTTTGATTGCCTACTCGCTCTTGCCCTGCAAATAGCCGTGTGCAGTATCAAAATAGTTAAAGCCCGCGTCCAGGAACGTATCGACCATCCGGCTGGTCTGCTCGATGTCCACCTCGCCGTCCTTCATCGGAAGGCGCATGTAGCCGAAGCCGAAGTTCTTTTTGATCCTGTCCATTTGGGATACTCCTTTCCGGTATGTTATGCTTCTGTTATTTTAACCGCAAACGCTTTCGCGCACAATCTGATTTCCTTCTCATTCGGATCAGTTCCCCTGATCGAACTGTTCTTTTCGCTCAGCGGGAAAGATAACTGTCGCAGACAGCCTGCGCTTCGCGGGCGGTCCGTTCCTCGTCGATGGTGACAAGGCACCCGTCTTTGACGACAATGCGCCCGTTAACGACCGTATAGTCGACCGGTCCGCGCACGCCGACGGTGGCAAGCACGGATTTCGGGTCATAGCACGCGCCGGTCAGCTCCAGTCTGCGGCTGTCAATCAGAAACAGGTCGCAGCATTTGCCGGTGCTCAATTCCCCGATATCCTTCCGCCCCAGAAGGCGCGCACTGCCCTTTGTTGCCATTTTGAGAATATCATAGCCCGAAGGCGCCTTACGGCTGGCGTTGAGCCTGTGCAGCAGGAACGCCACGCGCAGCTCTTCCATCAGGCTCGACCCGTCGTTGGACGCAGAGCCGTCTACGCCCAAACCCACCGGCACGCCGAGCGCGAGCATTTCCGGGATGCGCGCAATGCCGGACGCGAGTTTCATGTTGGAAATCGGGCAGTGGCACACGCCGGTGCCCGTATCTGCCAGCAGCTTCAGCTCTTCGTCGTTAAAGTGAATGCCATGCGCGTACCACACGTCGGGTCCGACCCAGCCGAGCGTCTGCATGAACGCCAGCGGACGCATGCCCTCGCGTTCTAACATGTAATTTTCTTCGTCCTTCGTCTCGCACAGGTGCGTGTGCAGCCGCACATGGTACTGCCGCGCGAGAATCGCACTCTGCCGCAGCAGCTCTGCCGAAACCGAGAACGGCGAGCACGGCGCCAGCGCCACCTGCCGCATGGAGCCGAACGATGCGTCGTGATACGTTTCAATCAGCCGCATGGAGTCTTTCATGATCTCGTCTACCGTCTGCACCACGGAGTCGGGCGGCAGTCCCCCGTCCTTGACGGACAGGTCCATCGAGCCGCGTGAGCAGTGCATGCGGATGCCGAGCGCAGATGCCGCTTCGAACTGCGTGCCGATCAGGTCCCCCGCACCTGCCGGGAAGACGTAGTGATGGTCGAAGCAGGTTGTGCAGCCGTGCTTCAATAGCTCTCCCATGCCGGTAAGGCTCGAAAGCCGGATGACGTCTGTATCGAGGTTCTTCCAGATCTCATAGAGCGTCTTGAGCCAGTCGAACAACTCCATATTCTGCACCTGCGGCAGATTCCGGGAAAACTGCTGATACAGGTGGTGATGCGTGTTGACAAGCCCCGGATAGCAGAGCATATGGCTTGCGTCGATGGTTTCATCGGCGGGTTTCTCAAAATTTTGCCCGATGGCGCAGATCACGCCGTCTTCCGCGTAGAGGTCGACGTTTTCATATACCCGGTCCTGCTCGTCGCACGAGACAAGACTTGCGATGTTTTTGATCAGAAGCGTCTTCATGTTTGTCCGTTCTCCCGTTTCGTTTTTGCGCAGGATCTGCGCACCTGTACTTCTATTATACCGGGTCGGGCGATAATTACAAGGCTTGCCTTTTCCGCGCAAAAAGAACCGGACGTCCGCACATTTTTTGCAAAAACATACCCGCCGCACTTTTTGCGGCAGGTATAGGTTTTGCCTTTCGGCTTTCTTTGCACAATCAGATGCGCCCCGTTATCTTACCGCAGCGTTTTCCTTTGCCAGCTCTGCTGCCGGACGGTAGAAAAGCAGCGCGCCCAGCAGCAGCGCCGCCGTCACCGCCAGACTCAGCGGATACGCCAGCAATAGCGTATCAAAGGTCCGGTTTGCCGCGAACGCCGTATAGACCCACACAATGCGCACGCCGCACACGCCCAGCATCGTCAGCACTGCCGGTACCATAGAGATACCAAAGCCGCGCAGATACCCCGCGATCATTTCATAGGTCATGGAAAACGCATAGGCGAAGAATATGACGACCAGCCGCGTATATCTGCAGCCATCATAGCGCCGGAGGCTTCAAAAAGCAAACGTTCTGCCCTGCTATTTCCTTTTTTGTCCGGTTCTTCGTTGAAAATCCTAACCGCCGGTTAATCGCCTGCGTTTCTGCGCGCTTTTATAATGGATACAGATCATTTCCAACATTTTCTTTTGAGAGAGGAATTGCACATGAAAAAGAACTTGCGATTTTTGACCGTTATTTTGCTGGCAGCGCTCTGCCTGCTGTTTGCAGGCTGCGCCGAGCAGGCAGCAGAGCCGGACGGCTCTGCGCAGGATCTTCTCAATCTGAACGACGGCGCAGATGAAGTTCCCGCGGACGACGGGCTCGACGACACAGCAGATGAGAGCTACCCCGCCGAAGAAGATCTCGCCGCCTTCGCCGGAACCTACACCTGCCGCACACAGGGCGCAGAATGGAGCGATCTTGAGATCTATGACGACGGCAGCTGGACGCTCTACGGAACCGACGCCACACGCACCGGCACGCTTGTCTACGAGGAGGAGTATGAAATGTACTACGCCTACAACGACGCCGACAATTCCGGCTGCCAGTTCAACCGGGACGAATCCGGCGAAATTTACATGGGCGCCTACGGCTACTTTGTCCCCACCAGCGCGCCTTCCAACGAGGACGCGGGCGGCGACGGCGAGTATGTCGACTACGAGGATACCGGTGATTCCGGCGGCTATTATATTGACGACGACTACCACGTCGATATTTCCAGCTTCGAGGGCTGCTGGTATTACGACGGCGATCTGTCCGCCGACCGCTACATTCTCATCGATGCCTACGGCGAATGGTTCTATTACGCGCGAAATGAAGGCGACGCCGAAGCGTCCGAGATCGACTGCGGCGACCTGCGCATCGCAGAGGGCGAAACCAGCACCTATTATGCCGATTCCGACTGGTACAGCAATGTATCCTACCGGGTCTTCGAGTTCGATACCGGCGTTCTGACCTGGGACGAGGAAGGCGTGTTCTACCGTATGGAGTGAGGTGCGCGGCACAAGGTTCTCCACCGGAACCATGTCTGCGAAAAACACTGCCTTTTCCCGTAAAACTCCGGCTTATTTTCCACCATTCATACATTATTGTGCAGAATTCCTCCGCTGGGGGATTGACTTTTCCGGGTCTTCTGAGTATACTGTAGTTCGATTTGGGATGTGCCCTGCGGCATGCCCTGTCATATCGAGATAGAAGGAAGATTCTTATGCCTCGTATTTGTCCGAAATGCGGCGCGCAGATTCCGGCTGGCTTCGATTCCTGCCCGGTCTGCAGCAAAACGCCGGAGGACGATGTCCAGATTTATACGCCCCGCGCCGCTGCGCCCGTGCAGCCGAAAAGCAGCAAGCGCCGCGTCCTTGCCGCTGCCCTGTGTGCGGCGGTTCTTGCAGGCGGCGGTCTGACGCTCTGGCGGCTCTCCCGGGAAAACACGCCCGAAAAAACCGCCGAGGAATTCCGCGCAGCGCTGGCAGACGGCGATTTTGCGCGTCTTTGTGCGGTGGCAGAGCCGTCCGGTGAGACTGCCTTTACCGAGGAGTCTCTTGCGCCGATGTTCTCTCTTTACCGCGAAAGCGCAGCATTTCGCCAGCAGGCGGCAGAGCTTGCCAGCACCGACTCGGCATGCCTGCATGTGGAAAAGCGCGGCGGCTTCCCGTTTGCAACCTACCGTGTGCGCATTGACCCCTGCCGGCTGAACGTTACCACGAACGTCGCCGGTGCAAGCGTCAGCGCGGGAGACGAACAAACCGCGAGCGTCGCGACCGAGCTTTCCGAAGCGCTCGACGGTGCAGGCTACACGCAGGACGCTCTGAACCTCGTCCGCTCGGAGGCAGCGTTTGATACGCTTCTTCCCGGGCTTTACGACGTGGAGGTGTCTTATACCACCGCATTCGGGCAGAGCTTTGATGCAGCCGATACCGTCAGCCTTTTCCAGCCTGCGCAGGTCTCGCTCGACCTCGACTACACAAGTCTGTACGTCTGGAACAGTTCGAGCATGCGCGTGGATCTGTCCGTCGACGGCGCTTACTGCACAACGCTTGCCGCGGGTGCATCTTTGCAGCTTGCCCCGCTGCACGCCGACTCCGTCGTCACCGCCAGCTGCACAACCGACGCAGGCGAAACGCTCACCAGCAGCGTCACTGCCGCAAGCCGCTCGTTTGAGGTGCTGTTCAGCCTCGGAACCGTGGATGTGTACAATGACTACAATGCCGACATGCTCGTCCGGCTCAACGGCGCGGACTACTGCACCATCCCTGCCCAAACGCTGCAGACCATCGACGACATCTCTCTTGGCAGCACGCTCAGCTTCACACTGACAGGGGAGGAAGTTTTCAGTCCCTATGACTACCAGCTCATCTACGATTACGACTCCATCTGCCCGATTCTGGATCTCAGCGAGGACGCCGAGCTTGCCGTTTCGGCAGTGCTGCAGGATGAACTGACCACTGCGCCGCTTACAGGCGAAGACAGCGGTTTGCTTGGCGGCTTCGACCGGCTGCTGCTGGAAAACGGCTGGTCCCGCAGCGAGGTAGTCGTCTCCGATGTGACGGTGGAAAACGTCTACGCGATGAATCTGGTAGACGGCGGCATCCTTCTGGGTGTCAGCGGCTACTACACCTGCACGAACATCTCTCTTCCCACCGCCGATGCGCAGTCGCAGGCGTCCGCAGAATCTCCGCAGGACAGTGAGGTCCCGCAGGAATCTCCGCAGGACGGCGATGACGCACAGCAGCTGGATGCAGCTTCTGCGCCTGCCTTCGAACCGATTCAAAACCCGCAGCTTCAGAGCTTCTACGCCTCGGTCTTCTTCGACGGCGAAAGCTGGTCCGTTGCAGAATAAGATTTCAAATGCCGCCCCGGCTTGCCGGGGCGGCATTCTTTGTTACAGGATGATTTCGGATGGGTAATCTCCCAGCAGGCGGACGGTTTCCAGCTCTGCAGGATAGCGCCCGCGCAGCCGCTCCAGCTTCCGCCGAAAGCCGTCCTGCGGGTCACCCGGAATATGATAGATGAAATTTTGCGCCGCGAACCGGCAAAGCGCTTCGCGCTCCGGCTTATAAAGAAGCATCTCCCCGTTCCAGAACGCCGCGTCCATTCTTCGTCCATGCAGCACAGACTCGTGCAGCGATACCTCTGGCGCAGAATCGGAGGCAACGTAGACGCTTTTTCCTTCTGCCGAGATGATCATGGCATCGACCGTCGATTTTCCGTAGCCCGCGACCTGCGTGTGCCGCACACGGTGCAGCTCCACGGTGAAGCCTCCGACGGTCAGGCGCTCCGGCGGGAGCTCGCGCCGGTTCGGAACATACAGTGCAGCGCGCGGATGATACTGTGCAAACGCCTGCGCCGCTTCTTTGTCATAATGGTCCGGGTGCAGGTGTGTGAACAAAAGCCCGCAGGTCTTTTCGTATGCGCCGGTTCCCGTTACAATTTCCTGCCGGACCGATTCCGGCGCACGGTAAAACGGCGCAAGCTCCTGCGTCAATGCATCAATCAGAAGACACGTTTCCCCGGACGAGAAGACAAGTCCGCAGTTACAGATCAGAGTTATCTTCATTGCAGCATGTCCAGAAATTCCTGCTCAGAGAGAACCGGAATGCCCAGCTCGTTCGCCTTTTTGAGCTTGCTGCCTGCATTCTCTCCGGCGACGACGTAGCTCGTCTTTTTGGAGACCGAGCCTGCGGCTTTCCCGCCAAACGATTCGATTTTTGCCGTCGCCTCGTCGCGGGTGAACAGGCGCAAAGCGCCCGTCAGCACGAAGGTCTTTCCGGCAAGGCGCGTGTCCGTGACCTGATTGTGAGAGGTGAAGTTGACGTTTGCCGCGCGCAGACGCGCAATCAGATCCTGCGACTGCGGGCTCTGGAACCAGGCACGCAGCGCGTCCGCCGTCGTCTTGCCCACATCCGGAACCTCCAGAAGCGCTTCTTCCGTCGCGTTCATCAGCGCGTCGAGCGTTCCGAAATGGCTTGCCAGGACCTTTGCCGCCTTTACGCCGACCTGCCGGATGCCGAAGGCGCACAGAAGGCGCGAAAGATCATTTTCCCGGCTCTTGTCGATGGCAGCTTTCAGATTGTCCGCCGATTTCTGCCCGAGCCCCGGCAGCGTCGCCAGCTTCTCAAAGTCTAGCGAATACAGGTCCGCCGGATTTGCAAGCATCTTTTCTTCGATCAGCTGATCAATGATCGCGCTTCCCAGCCCGTCGATGTTCATCGCCTCGCGCGAGACAAAGTGCGCCAGATTGCGCGACAGCTGCGCCGGGCACTCTGCGCCCGTACACCGAAGCGCCGCGCCGTCCTCGTCGCGCTCTACCGCCGCGCCGCAGACCGGGCACTTCGCCGGCAGGAAATACGGCGTCGTTCCCGCCGGGCGCTTCTCCAACACGACCTCGAGAATTTCGGGAATAATCTCCCCTGCCTTGCGGATCTTTACGGTATCGCCGATGCGGATATCCTTCTGCGAGATGAAATCCTGATTGTGAAGCGTCGCCGCCGTCACAGTCGTCCCTGCCAGATGCACGGGCGCGACAATCGCGCGCGGGGTCAGAACGCCGGTTCTTCCGACCTGCACAACGATGTCCTGCAGAACCGTCTGCTTGACCTCGGGCGGATACTTGAACGCTGCCGCCCAGCGCGGGAATTTTGCCGTGCTGCCCATGCGGATGCGTCCGGCAAGGCTGTCGAGCTTGACGACCGCGCCGTCGATATCGTAAGGAAGATCATACCGCGTTTCGCCGATTGCCGCGATGGTATGAACCGCCTCATCGATGGTCTTGCAGCGCGTGTAATCGATAACCTTAAAGGAAAGCGCACGCAGATAGTCGAGCGTCTCGGTGTGCGTCCTGAAGGACACACCCTCTGCCAGCTGCAGATTGAACACCAGAATGTCGAGCCTGCGCTGCGCTGCAATTTTGGGGTCGAGCTGGCGCAAAGAGCCCGCCGCCGCGTTTCTGGGGTTGGCAAAGAGCGGCTTTCCGAGCTTTTCCTGCGCCTCGTTGAGCGCTTCAAAGCTGGCGCGCGGCATATATACCTCGCCCCGGACGATGAGCCGCGCAGGCGCGTTCTCCAAATGCAGCGGAATGGAGCGCACGGTCTTGAGATTTTCCGTCACATCCTCGCCGATGAGCCCGTCGCCTCTCGTCGCACCGCGGACAAACTCGCCGTTTACATACTCGAGTGCCACCGAGAGCCCATCGATTTTTGGCTCAACACTGTACGCAGCCTCCGGCTCGTCTTTTCGGAGGCGCTCGTCAAACTCCCGCAGCTCGTCATAGGAAAACACGTCCTGCAGGCTCTCGAGCGGCACCTCGTGACGGACCTTCACAAACTGAGAAAGCGCCGCGCCGCCGACGCGCCTCGTCGGGCTGTTGGGCAGCGCATATTCCGGGTACTGCGCCTCAAGCTCCTCGAGTCTGCGGAGCTTGTGGTCATAGTCATAGTCCGACATCTCCGGCGCGTCCTTCACATAGTATAAAAAGCCTGCGTGTTCCAGCTCTTTGGTGAGCTGCTGTATCTCTTTTTGCGGTTCCATAAATAACCTCTGTTTCTCCTGTCAACGGATGCTATCCCAGATAAAGATAGCTCTCGGGCACATCGCCGAGAAGAATGGTCTGCGCCGCCAGCACGTCGCTTGTCACGTCCGTATCCGAAATGCCCACGGGCGTCAGAAAGGACAGGCTGATGGTAAAGGTAATGCGAATCTGCTGCACGCTCTGGTTGATGCCGACAGACTCGATGCTGCTGTAAAAATCGGCGTTCGTGCTGTTGAGGGCAAGCACGCGCACGGGAATGGAAAAACCCCGTCCGGCAAAAAACGTCGGAAACAGCAGGCTTCCCACGGGCACGGACAGCGCCTCGTCGTCCATGTTCGAGATTTCCTCGTCCAGAAACGCCAGCACCTCCGATTTGAGCTTTGCCACCTGCTGCATGTCGGTGGTAAGCGCCGCAATCCTGCCGGTCTCGTCCTTTTCAAGCCCGATGATACGGCTGTAGTCGACGCTTCCGGTTTGCAGCTGGCGCGCGACGGCGCGGAAAATGGCGTCGGACGCCGCGTTCACAACCTGGTTTTCCGCAATTCTGCGGAGCGTCGGCGCAATGCGCAGCTGCAGCAGCACAACGCTTCCGATCATTAGAAGCAGCAAGCCTACAAGCGCCAGACGGCGCCTGCGCCGTTTTAGCCGGTTCATTGCCACCACCTCCGGCTAACAGCCTATGCCGGCAGGCGGCGCAATATGCTGGGGAGATTCTGATTGGGTCAGTCGCCCGCTAAAGCTTTGTCATGTGCTGACTCGCAGTATTTGCCATCAGCTTCTTGGTGCCGACGCCATCGAACGCGATTTCCAGCAGCGCGTCGCCGCCCATCGGAATAACGCTCAGCACCATGCCGCGCCCGAACGCCTTGTGCTGCACCATCTCGCCCTTGGAAAACTGCACCGCTGGCGCTTTTTTCTTTGTCTCCGGCACCACGGAAGAATAGCTTCTTCTCGGCGCGCTCTGCCCTGCCGGGCGCGGGGAAAACGATTCGTAGTCTCCGTAGATGGAAACCCTGCCGAAGCTGCCGTAGTCGCGCGGCTGATCGTATTTTGGCTTCGGCTGCTCGGTCCGATTGACGCACTCGGGCGGAAGCTCGTCGACAAAGCGCGAGGCGATGTTCGTCGTCGTTCTGCCGTAGAGCATGCGGGTTCTTGCATAGCAGATGGTAAGTGACTGCTTCGCGCGCGTGATAGCGACGTAGCAGAGCCGTCGCTCTTCTTCCATCTCCTCGGGGTCGCCAAGACTTCTCGTGCCGGGGAACAATCCTTCTTCGAGTCCCACCAGGAACACATGCGGAAATTCCAATCCCTTCGCCGCATGCATCGTCATCATGACGACTGCGTCCGCCTCCGCGTCATACTGCTCGATGTCTGTATAGAGCGCAATTTCCTCCAGGAAACCGGCAAGCGTCGGCAGGTCCGTGTTTTCGCAGTAGCTGACGATGCTGGATTTGAGCTCTCGCACGTTCTCAAGCCGGGCACGCGACTCCACATCGTCCTTGCTCTCGAGCATCGTGACATAGCCGGTGCGGATCAAAAGCTCCTCATAAAAGTCCGGCAGGCTGAGCGTCTTTAAAAGCTCCGCGCAGTCCTCGATCAGAACCGTGAACGCCATCAGCTTCGCCGCCGCCTTTTCCAGACTCGGATAGCTGTAGGGGTCTGAGATGACGCTGTAGAGCGGCAAGCCTGCCGCCTGCGCCTGCCGCGAGGCCATCTCGATGGTCTTCGCACCGATGCCACGGGGTGGATTGTTGATGATGCGAAGCAGGCGCAGATCGTCCGCGCGGTTGTTGATCACGCACAGGTACGCCAGCATGTCCTTGACTTCGGCGCGGTCAAAAAAGCGCGTGCCGCCGATGATCCGATACGGAATGCTATTGCGCTTGAAGGCATATTCGAGTGCGTTCGACTGTGCGTTCGTGCGATACAGAATTGCGAAATCCTTGAAATTCTTTCCCTTGGAGATCGAGAAAATCCGCCCCGCGACGTAGTCTGCCTCGTCCGATTCGTTGAGCGCCTCATAGACCGTAATCTTATCGCCCGAGGCGTTCTTCGTCCAGAGTTTTTTGCCCTTGCGCCCCTGATTGTGGGAGATCACCGCGTTTGCCGCGTCTAGAATGGATTTGGTCGAGCGGTAGTTCTGCTCGAGCCGGATCACCTTTGCGCCGCGGTACTGCTTTTCAAACGAGAGAATGTTCTCAATCGTCGCGCCGCGGAACTTGTAGATCGACTGATCGTCGTCGCCCACGACGCAGATGTTTTCATAGCCCCCAGCCAGAAGCGACGACAGCCGGTACTGCAGCTCGTTCGTGTCCTGATACTCGTCGATGAGAACGTAGCGGAACTTGCGCTGATAATAGGTCCGCACATCCTCAAACGCCTCTAAAAGCTCCACGGTCTTGAGAATGATATCGTCAAAGTCCAAAGCGTTCGCTTCGTGAAGACGCTTCTGATAGCCCTCGTAAATCTCGGCGATTTTCTCCATGCGGTAGTCTCCCGCGCGGTCGGCAACTTTCGAGAATTCGTCCGGGTGCTGCGCCTTGTCCTTCGCCTTGCTGATGACGGACAAGCACAGCCTCGGCGGAAACACCTTCTCGTCCATGTTGAGGTCCTTCAGAACGTCCTTGATCACGCGCTCAGAGTCGGAGGTATCATAGATCGTAAAGCTTGAAGAGTAACCCTCGAACCGGTCAATATCGCGCCGGAGAATCCGGCAGCAGGCGGCGTGGAACGTCATTGCCCAGACGTCCATCGCCTGCTCGCCGAGCAGCTTCCCCAGCCGGTCTTTGAGTTCGTTTGCCGCCTTGTTGGTAAACGTGATGGCAAGAATCGACCACGGTGCTGCCGGATGCAGCGCGGAAAGCGCCTCGGCTCTCGGCTGGTTTTCCGGGAGCGGGTTCTGAAGATACTGCTCCAGAAATTCCACGTCGTCTTCCGTGATGTAATCGGGAATTTCGTTGGAATCCGCGCCCTCGCCGAAGGCAATGAGGTTTGCAATGCGCTGAATCAGTACCGTCGTCTTGCCGCTTCCTGCGCCGGCAAGTAAAAGCAGCGGTCCTTCGGTCGTCATGACCGCCTTCTGCTGCATATCGTTTAAGTGCGAAAACCGCCGGGCAATCACCGCACGGCGCGCCGCCAGAAATCGCGTTTCAAAATCAGTTGTCATAGCTTCACCTGTATTTCATAGTAAAGCTATTTTAATATAATTCTGTCGATTTGTCACCTAAAAAAACGTCCGCAGCCGTTCGAGCGCCTTTTTTTCAATCCGGCTGACCTGTACCTGCGACACGCCGATGATGGACGCGACCTTCTGCTGCGTGAGCCCGTGAAAATACCGCAGAGAAATGACCATCTGCTCGCGCGCGGAAAGATTCGAAACCGCTTGTTTGAGCGCCATGCGCTCTAAAATGCCGTCCTCCATCTCGGGTCCTGCCAGCACATCCTCAAGCGTGATGCCTTCTTCTCCCGTCTGGCGCTGGATGGATTCTGCGCTGCTGGTCGCCGTCTCGGCGCTTGCGATTTCTTCAACGCTCAGGTCCAGAGACTGCGACAGCTCTGAGAGCGTCGGTTCTCTTCCCAGCTCCCCCGTGAGCCGCTGGCGCTCTTTTTTGATGACAGCGGCGCGCTCTTTGACGCTTCGGCTGACCTTGACTGCGCCGTCGTCGCGCAGAAACCTTCGGATTTCGCCTGCGATTTTCGGCACGGCGTAGGTGGAAAACTGCGTGCCGTACTGCGTGTCAAAGCCCGCAATTGCCTTGAGAAAGCCGAGCGCCCCGAGCTGATACAGATCATCCGGCTCCACGCCGCGCCCAAAATACCGCCGCGCAATCGACCAGATCAACCCCGCGTTTTCCAGCACCAGCTGCTCCGACGCCGCCTTGTCTCCCTGCTGCGCGCGGACAATCAGCGCCTGTGTCCGGTCCATCACGCCTTTTCGCCCCGGCGGACAATTTTACGCTTCATATGTACCGTCGTGCCCTTTCCGGGCGTCGAGGTGACGCGAAGCTCGGTCATGAAGCTCTCCATGATCGTAAAGCCCATGCCGCTTCGATCGTCGCCGCCGGTGGAGTACATCGGCGTTCTTGCCTGCGCCACGTCGGCAATGCCGCAGCCCCGGTCCTTGACGATGATATCGAGGATGCTTCCCGGCAGAATCCGGCACTTGAGCGAAATTGTACCGATCGTGTCGCGGTAGGCGTGGACGATGCAGTTGGTCACTGCCTCGGAGACCGCAGTCTTGATATCGCCGAGCTCATCGAGATTCGGGTCGAGCTGCGCGGCAAATGCTGCCACTGCCGCGCGCGCAAAGCCCTCGTTTCTGGACTGACTGGGAAACGTCAGTTCCATCTGATTTTCACACTTCATGTGCCATGCTCCTTTCTTCAATCACCACAATGCGCTCCATTCCGGACGCCTTCAATACCTTCATCGGCTGCGGCGGTACGTTTTCCACCCGCACCACGCCCCGCAGCTCGCGCATGCGCCGGATGGCGTGAATGACAATCGCGATGCCGCTCGAGTCCATGAACGTCACGTCTCGGAAATCCAGCACGCAGACCATCGGCAGATAGATGTCGATCTTGTTGCCGATGATGCGCATGGTGTCCTTGGCGCTGTGGTGGTCGATCTCGCCCTTGAGGGCAATGGTAAGCCGTTTATCCTGCAAAAAGCTTGTCATATTCATTTGCATCACTCCAGATAGAAAAAATGGACACGCACGGAATTTCCATGCGTGTCCATTATACAATTTTTTCCTTGCGTCTTCGGTCGAACGAAGGAAGCGCTTACTTTTTCAGCCGCTTTTCGCTCTCGATGAGCTGCGCCAGCAACGCCTGGTTCTTTGCCAGCTTCTCCTTCTGGTCGCTCACGACCTTCTCGGGCGCTCTCGAGACGAACGCCTCGTTGGAGAGCTTGCTCTCGAACATGGCAATCTGCTTGAGGCAGTTTTCCTTTTCCTTCGCGATTCTGGCAAGCTCCTTTTCAAAGTCGACCAGCTCCGCAAGCGGCATGAACAGACGCGCCGCGTGCGTGGTCACTTCCACAAGTCCGTCGTCTCCGGACGCTGCGTCGGCAGCCTCCATGCCGCAGACCTTCACGTCCTCGGCGCCTGCCAGCCGCAGGAAGAACGCCTTGCCTGCCGCAAAGACTTCGGGCTGGGCAGCTGCAATCGTGAGATTGACCTTTTTGCTCATGGGCACGTTCATCTCGGCGCGGCGCGCGCGCAGGGCGGTAATTGCCTCGATGATCTGCTGCATGCTCGATTCCTCCGCGCCGAACGCAAACTCCTCGCGGTAGGTGGGCCATTCGGCGGAAATCAGGAACTTGCCCTCGTGCGGAATTGCCTGCCAGATTTCCTCGGTGATGAACGGCATGAACGGATGCAGCAAACGCAGCACCTGGTCGAGCACGTACACCAGAACCTTCTGCGCGGCAAGCTTGCTGGTTTCGTTTTCGCTGTAGAGCCGGGTCTTCGTCAGCTCGATATACCAGTCGCAGTAGGTGTCCCAGATGAAGTCGTAGACCTTGCTGGATGCGACGCCGATCTCGTATGCATCGAGATTTGCCGTGACTTCGCGAATGAGCGTGTTGAGCTTCGAGAGCACCCACTTGTCCTCCAGCTCCAGATCCTCCATTGCCGGAAGACCGGGCTCGTCAATCTTGAGGTTCATGAGCACATAGCGGCTTGCGTTCCAGATCTTGTTGGCAAAGTTGCGCATTGCCTCGCACTTTTCCACGTAGAAGCGCATGTCGTTGCCGGGCGAGTTGCCGGTAATCAGATTGAAGCGCAGCGCGTCTGCGCCGTACTTCTCCGCCATTTCCAGCGGGTCGATGCCGTTGCCGAGTGACTTGGACATTTTTCTGCCCTTGTCGTCGCGGACCAGACCGTGGATGAAGACGGTCTTGAACGGCTCTTTTTTCATCTGCTCCATGCCGGAGACGACCATGCGCGCCACCCAGAAGAAGATGATATCATAGCCTGTGACCATATCGGTCGTGGGGTACCAGTATTTGAGGTCCTCGGAATCGAGGTTGGGCCAGCCAAGCGTGGAGAACGGCCACAGACCGGACGAGAACCACGTATCGAGCACGTCTTCTTCGCGCGTCAAATGCGTGCAGCCGCACTTTTCGCACTTCGTCGGGTCTTCGCGAGAGACGTTGATGTGCCCGCACTCGTCGCAGTACCACGCAGGAATCTGATGACCCCACCAGAGCTGACGCGAAATGCACCAGTCGTGGACGTTTTCCATCCAGTTGAGATACGTCTTCGAGAAGCGCTCGGGAACGAACCTGATCGTGCCGTCCTTGATGACGCGGATCGCCTCTTCTGCCAGAGGCTTCATTCTGACGAACCACTGCGCGGAAATGAGCGGCTCGACGTCGTTGTGGCAGCGGTAGCAGGTGCCGACGTTGTGAGAATACGGCTCGGTCTTTACAAGATACCCTTCCGCTTCCAGATCGGCAACGATTGCCTTGCGGCACTCGTAGCGGTCCATCCCCTGATACTTACCGCCGTTTTCGTTGACAGTGCCGTCGTCGTTGAGAACGCGGATGACCTCCAGATTGTGCCGCAAACCGACCTCAAAGTCGTTGGGGTCGTGCGCCGGGGTCATTTTGACAGCGCCCGTACCGAAGCCGATTTCGCAGTACTCGTCGCCCACAATCGGAATCTCGCGGTTCATGATCGGAAGAATACAGGTCTTGCCGATCAGGTGCTTGAACTTTTCATCCTCGGGGTTGACTGCAACGCCGGTATCGCCCATCATGGTCTCGGGTCGGGTCGTCGCAACGACGATGTCGCCGGAGCCGTCAGAGAGCGGATAACGGATATACCACAGATGACCGGGCTTGTCGGTGTACTCGACCTCGGCGTCAGACAGCGCCGTCAGGCAGTGCGGGCACCAGTTGATGATGCGGCTGCCCTTGTAGATGAGCCCCTTCTCATACATCTCGCAGAACGCCTCGCGCACCGCCTTCGAGCAGCCCTCGTCCATTGTGAATCGGCTTCTCGACCAGTCGCAGCTGACGCCGAGCTTCTTCTGCTGCTGGACAATGCGGCTGCCGTATTTTTCCTTCCACGCCCAGACGCGCTCTAAAAACTTCTCGCGCCCCAGATCGTACCGGGTCTTGCCTTCATTGACGCGCAGCTCCTCTTCGACCTTGATCTGCGTGGCGATGCCCGCGTGGTCCGTGCCGGGGAGCCAGAGGGCGCTGTAGCCCTGCATGCGCTTATAGCGGGTCAGGATGTCCTGCAGCGTCGCGTCCAGCGCGTGCCCCATGTGCAGCTGCCCCGTGACGTTGGGAGGCGGCATGACGATCGAGTAGGGCTTTTTGTCGGGGTCGGGAGTCGCCTTGAAGCAGTCGTTTTCCATCCACATCTCGTAGATCGAGCTTTCGACCTGCTGCGGCTCATACACCTTGGGTAATTCTTTCATGGGTTCTCTCCTTCTATAGCAATTACTTATTTTATCTGTTGAACGGGTTTTCCGGTCTTGCCCGCGAGAAACGCGCGGAATTCCTCTATCGTTCCGCCGGAAAGGCTCTCTTTGTCGAACGCCTGCGCCTGATTGTTAGAGAGCGCCAGAACGAAATAGCGCGGCAGCTCAGCAACAGCTCGAATCTGTGCATACGAGAATCTGCTTTCCGTGACACTCGTTTTGATTGTGTAACCGTCTTCTCCGAATACACAGCCTGCGTGCTCCGTCCCGGGAAGAACGTTCCGTTTCGCCACACGTCCGTTGAGCCGGTCTTCCTGCAAGCTGGCGTAGATCACGTTCAGCATCGCAAGCGGCACCAGAAGATTTCTCGCACGCAGCGGCTCTTTAGAGGCGATACTCAGCGCCGTCGACACAAGACCAATGACCAGAACGATCCCCGCGAAAATCCGCGTGCGGCGGCTGCGCTTTTTCCGCACAGTTTGGCGAAGACCCTTTGCCATCGCGGTAAGCGTTTCCAGATTGTAATCCGTCTCAAATCGAAATTCCATGTTCCTCCTTTTGCAAGAAAAAAGCCCTGAGCCAAAAGACTCAGGGCGAAAGATTCTTCCGTGGTACCACCTGAAGTTCCCGCATATGCGGACACTCAAGCTCTGTAACGGGAGCACCCGGCAGCGCTTACTGGTTTTTCAGCGCCGCAGCTCAAAGGCGACCTCGAACCTGTTCTGCGCGAAAGCTCTCACCAGCCGCTTTCTCTCTGGGGCGCAAAAACACGTTCGCTTCCTTTTCTCAGCTTTGTTGCAAAATTTAGAATATGATACCGGACCGGCAGCGATTTGTCAAGGGTGTGTTCTTCTTGTCAAGTCAGACGTCTTCAATGATCGGAGACGGCTTTGCCGCCTGGGGGTTTACCAGCGTGCGGAACTTCGAGCGCGACTCGCGAATCTCGGACAGAGACTGGGAAATCGCGTCTTCCGTGCGCTTCATGGCGTCGTCGACGTAGTCGTTCGTGACCTGACGCAGCTCCTTGATCTTCTGCTGCGCCGCCTTCATCATCTCGGCTGCCTGCTGCTCTGCCTGCTTGACGACCTCCTCGCGGGAAATCATCTGCTTGGCGCGCTGTTCTGCCTGCTTGAGGATGTTTTCCGCCTCGCGCTTGGCATTGGTAATGACCTCGTTGCGCGACTCAACAATGGTCTTCGCCTGCTTCAGTTCGCCCGGCAGCTGGTTGCTGATCTCGTCGAGCAGGTCGAGCACCTTGTCGCGCTCTACGACGCACTTCTCTGCGCCCAGCGGCAGACTCCACGCATCCTGCACCATCTCATACAATGTGGTGATGGTCTCTTCAATACCGTTCGCCATGTTATTGTCCTCCTTTGTTCTTCCCCGCCATGCGGCTTGTCACGTCGTCGATGATTGCGTCGGGCACAAAGCCGTGCAGATCTGCGCCGTAATATGCCATTTCCTTGACGATGCTCGACGAGAGATACATGAACTGATGCTCCGTCGTTAAAAACATCGTGTCCAGACCGGGATTGAGCTTGTGGTTGATGAGCGCCATCTGGAACTCATGCTCAAAATCGGAAAGCGCCCGCAGTCCTTTGATTACCACGCCGCAGTTCTGCTCGCGCGCAAACTCCGCCAGAAGCTGGTTGGACTGCATCACCGCCACATTCGGAAGATGCTTTGTGACGCGGCGAATCAGCTCCACACGCTCGGTGGATGTAAAGACCGGATGCTTTTCCGCGTTGATCATCACGCACACGATCAGCTCGTCGAAATTCTTTGCCGCGCGCTCGATGATGTTCAGATGACCGTTTGTAACAGGGTCAAAGCTGCCGGGGTATATGGCTCTTCTCATAGCTCCTCCTGGGGTTGTCTGCGATAGATCGTTACGGCGGCTTTTCCATATCGGTAGTCTCTGCAGCGGACAAGCCCCGGAACACCGGCAGGGAGCTCCTTCCCAAACGGTCTTTCGGTGATTATTATACCACTATCTGATAGAATGTCAATTTCTGATATGCGTTTGAGGCTGTTTTCCAGGAAAACTTCCGCATATGGCGGGTCCAGAAAGATCAGATCGAACGTCTCGCGGGCAGAGGCAAGGTAGGAAAGATAGTCAGCGCGGACAACCCGCGCGTTCTGCTCCAGCCGTGTTTTGGCAAGATTTTCGCGCACGACCTTGCAGGCATCCTCGCGCATATCGACAAAGACCGCCGATTTTGCGCCCCGGCTGAGCGCCTCGATGCCCATCTGCCCGGAGCCTGCGAACAGGTCCAGCACCCGTCTTCCCTCGACCTCAAACTGAATGGCGGAGAAAATGCCCTCCTTGACCTGGTCCATCGTCGGGCGGGTATCCATGCCCTTCGGCGCTTTGAGCGCCATGCCCCTTGCGCTTCCGGTAATGACTCTCATGGCGTTTCCTCCTCGCGTTCTTTGTGAAAATAGTCGTAGACGGTCTTTCCGGCTGCCTTTCCGATGGCGTCCTCCAATGCCGTCAGGCTGGCGTTTTCCACGGCGCGCACCGATTTGAAGGTCTTGAGCAGCGTCTCGCGCCGTTTTTCTCCAATGCCAGGGATTTCTTCAAGCTTCGAGCCGCGCACCCGGCGGCTGCGGAGCGTATGGTGATAGGTAATGGCAAAGCGGTGCGTCTCCTCCTGAATCGTTCCGATCAGGGAAAAGACCGCCGGAATGGCAGAGATTGAAATTTCATGCCCCTGCGGGGTAACTAAGGCGCGCGTTCTGTGGCGATTGTCCTTTACCATGCCGAAGGTCGGAATCGAGAGATTCAGTTCGTCCAGCACCTGCAAGACCGCGTTCGCATGCTCGATGCCGCCGTCAATCAGAAGCGCGTCAGGCGCCGCAGAAAACCCGGCGTCGCCGTTTTTAAGATGCGTAAGCCTGCGCCGCAGCACCTGCTGCATGGAGGCGTAGTCGTTCTGGTCGGTGAAACCTTCGATTTTAAAGCGCTTGTAGTCCTGCTTGCTGGGTCTGCCGTCGACAAACACGACCATCGACGCGACGATGTCGGTGCCCGCGATGTTCGAAATATCGTAGGATTCCAGCCGGTGCAGCGGCTGCTCCAAGCCCAGCATGCTCTGCAGCAAGCCCAGCGTCCCCATGGCGCGCTCGGCTTTGGTCGTGACGCGCTCTGCCTCTTCGCGCGCATTTTTCTGCGCAAGATCCACCAGACGCACATTGTCTCCGCGCTGCGGCGTGCGGATGTGGACCTTCTTCTGCAGATTCTGATACAGAAGCTCCTCGAAAAGCGCCGCGTCCTCCATCGGCTTCGGCAGCAGAATCACCTTCGGCGCCGCGCCGCGGGCGAGATAATACTGCTTGACGAGCGCGCCCATTGCGTCTTCTTCCTCGTCCGACGGCTGCAGAATCTCGTAGTCCTTGTCAAGCAGATTTCCATCCACATAGTGCAGCACCGCAAAGCACGCCTTCGCCTCGCTCTGATAATAGCCGATGACGTCGGTATTTGCCATCGAACCTGCGGTCACAAGCTGCTTCTGTCCGAGAGACTCCACTGCGCGCAGCCGGTCACGCAGCAGCGCCGCCTGTTCAAAGTCCAGCGCCTCTGCGCTGGCAAGCATCTTTTCGCGGATGGCGTCAGCAAGCTCGGTGTATTTCCCCTGCAGAAGCATCATTGCCTGCTCCATGCGCGCGCGGTACTCCGCGGGCGAGCGGGACAGCTGGCACCAGGCGTCGCAGTTATTCATGTGGTAATTGAGGCACGGGCGCTCCTTTCCCAGATCGCGCGGAAATTTTTTCGAGCAGCCTGGAAGCTTCAGTGTCAGCCGGATGGTATCAATGACCCGCTGTGTGGTCGATCTGCCGCCGTAGGGTCCAAAGTAGCTTGCGCCGTCTCCCATGACGCGGTTTACCAGCTCCATGACGGGGTATTCGTCTCGCATGTCCACGCGAAGATACGGATAGCCCTTGTCGTCTTTCAGGAGGATGTTGTATTTCGGCATGTGCCGCTTGATCAGCGAGCATTCCAGCACCAGTGCCTCAAACTCGCTTGCCGCGACAATGACGTCAAAATGGTCGATCTGACTGACCATTTTTCTTGTCTTCGGCGTATGCGCGGCAGTGTTCTGGAAATACTGGCTCACGCGGTTTTTGAGCTTCTTCGCCTTGCCGACGTAGATGATCTGCCCGGATTTGTCCTGCATCAGATATACGCCCGGCTCGAGCGGCAGACTCAATGCCTTGTCTTTCAGTTCTTCAAACGTCATCTCAGTAAAAAAAAGCTGCCTCAAAGCGATCTTTGAGGCAGCGTTCCATCCGATTTTAGAAAATTTCCTTCACGAGCATTTCGGTCAGCGCTTTGACGGCTTCCTCTTCGTCGGGACCTTCCGCGATGATGCTCACGCGCGTCCCCTTCGTGATGCCCATGGACAACACGCCAAGAAGACTCTTGGCATTGATTTTCCGGTCTTCTACCTCGACCCAGATGCTCGACTTGAACTCATTTGCCTTCTGGATGAAATAGGTGGCTTGCCGGTTGTAAAGACCGGACTCACATTTGACAATGGATTGCTGCATGTACATAGACGACACTCCTTACAATCATGCTTAGGCTATAATGCGCAGGGCTTTCATGTGCTTTGATTTTACCCAAATTTCGTAAAAAAGTCAAGCATCAGTTCACCCGCGCGCAGCAGCTTATTTGAACTCCACAATCGTCACGCCGCTCTCGCCCTCTCCGTAGACGCCGAGGCGGAAGGATTTGACGTATTTGCAGCGGCGAAGCTCGTCGTGAACCGCCGCGCGCAGCACGCCCGTGCCCTTGCCGTGAATGATGCGCGCCGTCGGAAGATTTCCCATGTAGGCGCTGTCCAGGAAGTTATCGAGCAGAATGATTGCCTCGTCCGCCGCCATACCGCGCAGGTCCAGCTCCGGCTGGGCAGCCGCTTTCAGCTCGCGCACCTTACCCTCGATGATCTTCTTTGCCTTCGTTTTCGTCTCGTTTTCCAGCAGGTACACCTCGTCCGGCTTTGCATTCACCTTCATGATGCCCGCCTGCAGCTGATACGTGCCGTCCTTGTTGAGGGCAAGCACTGTCGCCTTCGTGCCGAGCTTCAAAAGCTCGACCGTATCTCCCACGCGAATGGCGCGCGTGGGTGCGGGACGTGCGGGCTGCTGTTGCTGCTTCTGTCCCTGCAGCTTCGTTTCCGCTTCGTTGAGCGCATGGCGCAGATTTGCCTGCTTTTCATTGGAGCCCGGCACAAACGCGCCGCCCTGCGCCTGCTTGCGAAGCTGCTTCAATTCCTCGTAGACCTCGTTTGCCGTGCGCCGGGCATCGTCGATGATGCTCTGCGCCTCTTTTCTCGCCTGCGCGGCAGCCTTTTCCTTCTCCTTCTGAATCTGCTGGTAGTATTCCTCGGACTGCTGTTTCTGCTTTTCCGTCTCCAGCCGCAGCTGCTCTGCCTCGAGCCGCGCCTGCTCCATCTGCTGGCGCTGCTGTTCGAGCTGGTTGAGAACATCCTCGAAGTTCACGTCGTTCTGGCTGACCATGCTTCTTGCGTCTTCCAGGATCGCGTCGTCCAGCCCCAGCTTTTTGGAAATCGCGAAGGCGTTGGACTTACCGGGAATGCCGATGAGAAGCCGGTAGGTCGGCTGAAGCGTCTCAACGTTAAACTCGCACGATGCGTTGATGACGCCGTTCGTGCGCATGGCATAGAGCTTGAGCTCTGCATAGTGCGTGGTCGCCGCGATTTTCGAGCCGCACTTGCGGCAGAACTCAATGAGCGAGATTGCCAGCGCCGCGCCCTCCGCCGGGTCGGTGCCCGCGCACAGCTCGTCAAAGAGAATGAGCGTCGAATCGTCGCAGATTTTGAGAATATCGACAATGTTTTTCATATGCGAGGAGAAGGTCGAGAGCGACTGCTCGATCGACTGCTCGTCGCCGATGTCGGCAAGGACGCGGTCGAAAACGGAGACGAAACTCCCGTCGTCCGCCGGAATGTGCAGTCCGCACTCCGCCATGAGCGTCAGCAAACCCAGCGTCTTGAGCGTGACCGTCTTGCCGCCGGTGTTGGGTCCGGTGATGATCAGCGTATCAAAATCGGAGCCGAGCCGCACCGAAATCGGCACAACCGTTTTTCCGGTGATGAGCGGATGGCGCGCACGCTTGAGTTCCAGCCTGCCGTCCGTGCGAATTTCCGGCTCGGTCGCCTTCATCACAAAAGACAGCTTTGCCCGCGCGAAAATGCAGTCCAGCTGCGTCAGGACCGTGTAGTTGATTGCCAGATGCTCCCGATGCCCGGCGACCTCGCCGGACAGTTCCGTCAAGATGCGCTCAATTTCCTTGCGCTCTTCGACAAACAGCTCCCGCAGCGCGTTGTTGCCGTTGACCGCCTGCATCGGCTCGATGAAAAACGTGCTGCCGGAGGACGACACATCGTGAACCAGACCCGGAATCGAGCCCTTGCACTCGGCTTTCACCGGCACGACGAAACGGTCGGAGCGAATGGTCACAATCGGCTCCTGCAGAAATTTTGCATACGTCGGGGATGTGATGATCTTCTGCAAGCCCTCGCGGATGGCAACGCTCTGGCGGCGGATTTTGCGGCGGATGGACGCCAGTTCCGGGCTTGCCGCGTCGGCAAGCTCGTCTTTGGAGACGATGGAGGTAAAAATCCGCTCTTCGAGGTATTTGTTCGGCGTGATCTGGGCAAAGAAGACGTTGAGGTCATTTTCCATGCCCTCGCCGTCGGCATACGCCTTTGCCTGCCGCGCGCATTTGAGGACGCCTGCCACGCGCAGAAGCTCCTCCGGGCTCAGGCAGCCACCCCGGACTGCGCGGTCCACGCTTGCGCCCACATCACTTACCCCGGCAAGACCTGGCGAACCTTTGAGGGTAATCATGCGGCAGGCGGCGCTTGTCTGCTTCTGAAGCAGCCTGATTTCGTCTGCGTCGGACAGCGGCTGCGTTTTGAGGCACTGTTCTTTCCCGGAGGCGGAACACGCCTGATCGGCAAGAAGGCAAAGCACCTTGTCAAGCTCTAATTTGTGTAAGGATTTTTCGTACAGTTCATTCATATGTTGCTTCCCATATCTATTGTGGATTTTCCGGATTGTGTACAGCCATCAGGCGGAGTGATTTATAAAAATCCAGCGTGTAAAAGCCGCGCTCGAGCTGCGTGAGAAAATAGGTCTCGGCAATGTCCGAAAGCTCCTTGAGCGCCTCGGGCAGGAGGTTGAAAGAAAAGAGCCTTTTTGCCTCGCAGGTCGTGATGTGCTGCATCGCAGCCAAGCTTGCCGGGCTGAGCGGCAGCCGAAGACTCCCCGGCGCGCTGCATCCGGCGCACACTGCCATACCGCCTGCCACGTCAAACCGGTCCGGTGTTTCGCTTCCGCAGACTGCGCAGCCGTCTACCATCGGAGAAAAGCCGGCAATCACCATCATCCGAAGTTCGAACGCGGCTTTGACCAGCATCTGTGGACGTTTTAGTTTGCATAACGCATAGATGCTGTTGAGCGTCAGCGACAGAACCTCGCCGTCGTTCACATCCTGCTGCGATAAAAGCTCTGCCGCCTGCGCAAAATAGCTGCAAAGTGCCAGAAGCTCAATGTCGTTTCGCATCGGCTGGAACATCTCGAGGCACACCGCCTCTGAAACTGTGTAATATCCCTGCCGCTCCAGCAGCGTAAACTCGGAAAAGCACAGCAGCTGGCAGGCAGACTTTAACTGGCTGCGCCGCGAGCGCACGCCGCGCGCCTTGAAGCTCATCAGTCCCTGCTCTTTTGTCAGCACCGTCAGCATCGCGTCCGAGTCGCGGTATTCTGTGACCCGAAGCACCAGCCCCTGCGTTTTCAGATACATGCTGCCCTCTCCGCCTTTGTGTCGTGTTCGCCTTCCTGCATCGCCCGCTTATAGAGCAGATACGCCTCCGGCGCGCCTGTGTCCCGGAACAGCTCCCAGAGCGCCTGTGTCTGCATATGCCGCACCTCCCAACGTTACCGATAGGATGTGCGGCAAAGAAACAGGCTATGCTGGCAGTTCCTGCCCGGAACTTTTCAGCAGCTATTATATCATTGATTCTGCGCTGCGGCAATAGAAACGGAAAGAATTTGAAGCGCTATGTTTCCTTGGCAAAAAACGCCACGACGATCGCGCCGGGTCCGACATGCGTGCCGATGGTGCTGCCGATGGAGGTCACGGGAAGCGTATCCAACTTTCCTTCCCAGATCTCGCGGCTTGCCGCAATATACTCGCGCAGCGCCTCGTCGCTGCTTCCCGAGTAGCCGAGCATCAAAGGCATAGTAAAATCAATTCCGCCGCGCTTTGCTATTGCCTCGTTGAGAAAATTGTTGCTCTGCCGCGCGCCTCTCGCCTTTCCGAGGACGCAGAGTGCGCCATCCTGCACCGTCAGCACCGGGCGGATGCCCAGGAGCGTTCCGGCGAGCGCGCCTGTTTTGGAAAGCCGCCCGCCGCGGTATAAATATTCCAGCGTATCGACGCGCCCGAGAATGCAGAGCCTGCTTTTTGCCTGCTCCAGCGCCTGCGCGATGTCCTTTGCGCAAAGCCCCTCGTCCCGCAGGCGGATGGCTAGATCGACCAGCACGCGCTCACCCGCCGTGACGTTTTCGCTGTCAATGATCGTTACATCCGCGCCCGTCTGCTGCGCGGCAATGACCGCGCTCTGATACGTACCGGAGAGTCTGGATGAGATCGTAATTACCAGAATCTCGCGTCCTGCCTTCTGCGCCTGCCGGTAGGCTTTTTCATAATCATACGGCGGCACCTGGCTGGTGGTAGGCAGTGTTTTGCTCTGCGTCAGCTTTTCAAAAAACGCCTCGTGGGAAAGATCGACGCCGTCCAAAAAGACCTCGCCGTCAAAATTGGTGCGCAGCGGCAGCAGCGTCACGCCGAGGCGCTCCGCCTCCGGCTGCTGCATGTCGCATGCGGAATCAATCAGAATCTGTACCTGCTTCATGGGATCCTCCTGAAATGGATATTTCGCTGAAATTCCGGTTCAGCGCACCGAGAACACGGTAAAACACCGCCAGCTCCTCCGCCGACACGCCGCGCCCGGCGTGGTTCTGAATCGCAAGCGCCTGCGCGGCAATTTCCTCTGCCAGTGCAATGCCCTCCTGCGTCAGGCGGATTTTCCAGCCGTAGCGCCGCTTTCCGGTCTGCTCCCCGGTCTGTACCAGTCCGCGCGCCAGAAGCGGCTTGAGCTGCCGCGAGACGAGCGACCGGTCAATGTTTGACAGCTCCGCCAGACGCGACGCCGCCAGTCCCTCCGGGTATTCGCGCAGCAGATACAGCCAGAACAGATGCACCGAACTGACGCCGGACATCTGCGCAAACTGCGCACGCAGCCGCTGCACCGCGCGGTAGAGTCCGGAGATATTCTGAAAGAAAACTTCAAAGCGTTCTTCCTGCATGCAAACGCTCCTTTCCCGGTTTTTGTTCGGTCAGTATAGCGCTTAAATGTTTACTTGTCAACATTTATTTTTAAAAACAGGCAGCCTCCCGCAAACGGGAGACTGCTGGATGCTGCTTCAGAAGTATTACTGCCGGGCGTCGTAGCCGAAGTTCGAGATGAGGAACTGACTGTCGCGCCAGTTTTCCTTGACCCGCACCCAGGTCTGCAGATAGACCTTTGTGCCCATGAAGCGCTCACAGTCGGCGCGCGCCTGCGAGCTGATTTTCTTGAGCATCGCGCCTTGCTTTCCGATGATGATGCCCTTGTGGCTCGCCTTCTCGCAGTAGATCGTCGCGTCGATATCGATAATTCCGTCGTCGCGCTCGGAGAATTTTGTGATCTCCACCGCCGTGCCGTGCGGAATTTCCTTTTCCAGATTCCACAGCAGCTTTTCGCGGATAATCTCCGCCATCACCTGCTTTTCGGGCATATCCGTCACCATATCCTCCGGGAAGAGCATGGGTCCCGGCTGGGCGTATTTTTCGCACTCTTTCAAAAGCGCTGCCACGCCGTCGCGCCATTTGGCGCTGATGGGAATGACCGCGTCAAAATCAAATTCCTGCTGATACGCGGCAATTACCGGCAGCAGCGCCTCTTTTTCCACGGTGTCGATCTTATTGATCACCAGCATTGCCGGCGCGCCGGAGGCTCGGATCTGATCCAGAAGCGCATGCTCCTGCTCGCCGACGTTTGCAATCGGGTCGACCATCAGAATCACCGCGTCCACGTCTGCGACAGACTCCTTGACCACGTTTACCATATAGTCGCCGAGCTTCGTGCGCGGGCGGTGGAAGCCCGGGGTATCGATGAAGACGAGCTGGGTGTTTTCGCGGTTGACCACGGCGCAGATGCGGTTTCTCGTCGTCTGCGGCTTGTTGGAAACAATGGCAATTTTTTCGCCGACCAGTGCGTTCGTGAGCGTCGATTTTCCGACATTCGGGCGCCCGGCAATCGTAATCATGGCAGATTTTGTTCTCATTGGTATGTTCTCCTTACTTCCGCGGCAGCTCAATCTCAGCCAGAATTGCCTCTTCGCGTGCGCGCATCTGGCGCTTCATGGGACCCTCGTCGACGTGGTCATAGCCCAGCAGGTGCAGAATTGAGTGAATCGTGAGATAGCCGACCTCGCGCCGGGTCGAGTGCCCGAACTCCTGCGCCTGCTGCTTTGCCCGCTCGAGAGAGATTGCCATATCGCCGAGCGGAACTCTGCCCGTCTCGGGGTCCTTGTATTCGTCCCAACTCTCCGGGAGCTTTCCGGGGGTAAGCTCGAACATCGGGAACGACAGAACATCCGTCGCCTTGTCGATATTCCGGTATGCCTTGTTGATCGCGCGGATAGACGCATCGTCCGTCAAAAGGACGTTAATCTCGCACGGAACGTCCACGCCCTCTTCGTCCAGCGCGGCAAGAATGCACTTGCGGATCTGGCGCTTTAAAAGAAGCGCATCCGGCGTTTTTGCCTCGCAGGTCATCACAATGTTATGCTTCATGTTCTGTCCCTCTTCTGATGAAATGTCTTTTGTGCCTTGAAGGTCCGGTTCGCATCGGGCAGGCGCGTTTTTTCGAATTTGTCATACGCCGCGACGATCCGCTGCACCAGCGCATGGCGCACCACATCGCTGGCGGTCAGGCGGCAGATGGCAATGTCCTCCACGCCGTCGAGAATCTTGATTGCCTCTTTGAGTCCGCTGATCTTGTCGCCCGGCAGATCGATCTGCGTGATATCGCCGGTGATGACGATCTTCGAGCCGAAGCCGAGGCGCGTTAAGAACATTTTCATCTGCTCGCGCGTGGTGTTCTGCGCCTCGTCGAGAATGATGAAGCTGTCGTCGAGCGTTCTGCCGCGCATATACGCAAGCGGCGCAACCTCAATATTGCCGCGTTCCAAATATTTGTTGTACGTCTCCGGTCCCAGCATGTCGAACAGCGCGTCATAGAGCGGGCGCAGATACGGGTCGACCTTGTTCTGCAGATCACCCGGCAGAAAGCCCAGCCGTTCGCCTGCCTCGACGGCAGGTCTCGTGAGGATAATCCGGTTGACCTCCTTGGCGCGGAACGCGGCGACCGCCTGCGCAACCGCCAGATACGTCTTGCCCGTACCGGCAGGTCCGACGCCGATGGTAATCGTGTTTTTGGAGATTGCCTTGAGATAGGTCTGCTGTCCGATGGTCTTCGCCTTGACGGGGCGCCCCTTTGCCGTCACGCAGACGACATCCTTTGCCATCTTCGTGACCTGCTCCTCTTTTCCCGCGCGCACAAGGTCAATGAGATACCGAACCTTCTGGTCGTCGATCTCCTCTCCCTTTGCCGCCAGCGAAAGCAGCGCTTCAATCGCTCTTGCGCCCGCGTCGACGGCTTCCTCGTCCTCTGCCGTGACCTTCAGCTCGGTGTTGCGGTTTGTGATGTGTACGCCGAACGCCTGCTCGATTTTCTTGACATTCTCGTCAAAAGAGCCAAAAACATCGATCAGCTGCTCGACGCGCTCTGCGTTGATGGTTCGTTCTGTCATGGTATCGTCTCTTCCTTTAAGATGCTTGCGCGTACCTGCCGGGCAATCATTTCCTCGCACCGGACGGACGCGGTCAGTTCATAGATGCCGCCCTGCCGGGTAAGCTCGGTGTCCTTCTGCAGAATTTTCCCGGCAAGCATATCCTGCTGCACACTGCCGGTCACCTGCTGCTCCAGCAGCTTTTCTGCAGCGTCCTTCTCCAGCGGCGCGGGCGTCAGATCATAGCCCCGCTGCTCCACAATTTCCAGCCCGACCGGAAGCGTCAGCCCCAGCGGCAGCGTGAGCATATGAGTTTTTGTTATTTTATCACATCTGCCGTCTGAATTTCCACCGTTTGCGAAAATATTCCACCGTTTTTCTCCCACCAGCAGCGATACGCTGCGCGAATTCTTCCCGTTCGGCGTTTTCTGCAGCACCGTGTCCGGGCAGCGCGCGGTTTTCTGTGCGAGCGTCTCGGCATAAACCTCGCCCAATGCAGCGCAGACGCGCGTAGTAAATTCCAGATCGGTGTAAGCGGAAATCAGCACCTGCCCCTTTTTCACTGCCTGCCCGACGGCGCACAGGCAATTTCCCTCCATCGCCGAAACCGAGGTAATCACGCCGTCCTTGCCTGCCACCACGTTCATCGGCGCGCGCCTTTCTTCCACGGCGATTGCCTCCGGTCGCTCCCGGACGACGACGCACGCGCGCATGCCGCTCTGCTGGACCGTCAGCCACTGCAGCTTCGGAATTTGCAGCAGCATCCTGTTTTTCAGCTCCTGCGGACGGATGCTCGGACCGTAGGTGCCGAAACCCACGCCGAGATTCTGAAGTTCCCGCAGAATCTGCGCCTCCGGCACGGTCTCGTTTCCGACGACCTCGTAGAAAAACACGAACTTCGGAATCACGAATGCGCCTGCCATCGCCAAAAGCAGCAGCAATGCAAAGCCCCTTCGCTTCCACAGCCCGCCGAACACCTGCCGGAAGCCATGCTCCTGCAGCACGCACAGCTCGCACATCGCGCGCTGCGCCGCCGTCCGCGCCTTCGGAAGGTCTCTTTGCAGCAGCACAAGACGGATGGTAAAGTCGTCCGTCCGCTGCGGCTTCAAAAATGCCACACGCGCGCCGGACAGCTTTTCCAGCGACCACTCCGGGCTTGCCCCGCGGATTTCCGCAATCACATAGCCCTGCAGAAACCAGATCAGCTGCCACATGATGCCCCCGTAAAGCTCATCGCTTCGATCGTTCCGGTCACAGTCAGCCGGTCGCGGTGCATGTACCGCAGCTCCAGCCCGCTTCCCTCGATGGTCACTTCGCCCGTGTTCACCGCAATGACGATTTTCTCCGGCTCGTAGGCAATAATTGCCCGATGGCAGTCGAGGCTGCACATCTCAAAGCCGAACAGCTCGATGTGCGGCAGATTTGCCGCAATATCCAGCGGCAGATCAAATAGCTTCGCCGCTTTTGTCAGAAGCTGTCTTGCTGTTTTCAAGCCCTCCACCCCTTTTCTCTGCAAGTCTATGCTCCGGTACTGAAATCTTGCCGGACAGACATAGATTGTTCTGTGAGGTGATTGGAGTGAAGCAGAATTCTGAGAAAACCCGCGTGCGGTTTTTGCAGGCGCTTGCCATCGGCGCGTGCTACGTGTGGCTGATTGTCCGCCCCGAGGATGCAAGTCTTGCGGCGGCTGGGGCGCTTTCTCTTTGTGCGAAGGTGATTGTGCCGTCGCTGTTTCCGTTTTTCGTGTGCGCAAATCTGTTCTGCGCGCTGCATCTTACGCAGCCGCTCGAGCGGGCGCTGTCCGGCGTTATGCAGCCGGTGTTCGGCGTGCCGGGTTCCGGCGCGGCGGCGCTTGTCGTCGGGCTTACGGGCGGATACCCTTCCGGCGCGCAGACCATCGCCGCGCTGTATGCAGCCGGAAGCATCGACAAAAAAAGCGCCGGAAGGCTTCTTCTGTTCTGCAACAACTGCGGTCCGGCGTTCATCTTCGGCGTCGTGGGACCGGCAGTGTTCGGAAGCAGGCTTGCCGGGCTGCTTTTATACATCGTCCATTGCACCTCCGCGCTGCTGCTGGGAACTCTCCCGCGCAAAAAAACAGCCGTTCTTCCCTCCGAAAATGCAAACGCCGCGCAGGAAGCTCCACCCTCCTTTTCAGCCGCCCTCACCGACAGCGTCAGAAAAGCCGGTCAGACGGCGCTCGAGGTGTGCATGTTCGTGCTGCTCTTCGGCGTGCTGACTGCGCTGGTGCAAAGCGCGCTGAAAGCGTTTCTTCCGCCGTTAGCGCTGACGGCGCTCAGCGGCATTCTGGAGCTTTCCGGGGGCGCGGGCGCGCTGGCGGAGCTTGCGCTCGCGCAGGGCGTCAAGTTTACGCTTGCCTCCATGCTTCTCGCCTTCGGAGGACTGAGCGTCCACGCACAGACACGGGCAGTGCTCACGCCCACAGGGCTGGGCAGCCTTCCGGTTTTCCTGCCGAAGCTGCTGCACGCCTTGACCGCCGGTCTTCTCAGTATCCCGGTCTACCGGCTGTTTGATGCGCAGCTGGCATCGAGCGCGGCGTTTGCAGCTTGCGGCGCAGGCGCGGGCTTTGCTTTGATGGAACTGACGCTTAGCGTCCTTGCGTGTCTGATTTTCCGAAAAATGGCGGCTAGCAATTTGCACCGCGATCGTGTATAATAGTTTCGCTTCCAAGAATTCAGAAAGGCGGCGATGCAATTGCTGTTTCGGAAAAATATCGACCGGTACTGCGCCTACTGTCAGTTTGCAGGACGCATTGACAAGGCGCACATGATCTGCCAGCACTGCGGCGTCGTCCCCTGCGAGCATCACTGCCGCCGCTTCCGGTACGATCCTTTGAAGCGCGTTCCCGGGCGCGCGAAGCCGAAGAAATTCCAGAAATTTAAAACGCAGGACTTCAGCCTGTAGCGTCTCAAAATTACAAATTGCCCCGTTTATCGGACCTGTTTTTCTGTCCGGTAAGCGGGGCTTTTTCTGTCATTTTCCGCGCGCTCAGAAACAGGTGAGCGACCACTGCGACCGATAAACCTCCCCGGCAGGAAGGCAGATGAGGTCCGGCTGGGTTTTCAGATCCTCAATCACGCCGCTTCTCGACGGCAGGCTGCTCCACGGCTCCAGACACACGTATGGCGCGTCCGTCTTCGGCATGTGCCAGCAGCCGAAAATCGGAAAGTCGGGCGCGATTAAGCGCACACCGCGGCTTCCCCTTTCGCTGGCAAGCGTGACGGTCCCCGTCGTGCCTTTCAGCACAATCGCATCCTGGTCAAACAGCGCATGGCAAAGCGGCAGCTTTCCGTTCTGCAGCGCAAACGGCGTCTTACGTCCGGTGACAAAGCAGTCCGGTGTAAATTCCACACGCTGCGGCGCGCAGGCGCCGAAATCCAGCGCATAATCCTCAAACCGCAGCCCGTCTTCCAGCGGCACGTTGATGCCCGGATGACCGCCGAGGGCAAAGTACATGCGCTTTTCGTCCCGGTTTTCCACACAGATCTCCGCATGCAGTGTGTTTTCTTCCAGCCGATAGCAAATTGTGTAGCGGAAGCGGAACGGATACTGCGCGTAAAATTCCGGATTCGTCTCAATCTGCAGCGCAACGGCGTCATCCGTTTTCTGCGCCGCAGTAAATTCCGCCGTGGGCGCAAAGCCATGAATCGGAAGATGGTACGTCTGCCCTTCGTAGCGATATGTCCCGTTTGTCAGCCGCGCCACATACGGAAAAATCGTCGGTGCGCGGTCGGTCCAGTAGGCGAGGTCTCCCTGCCAGAGATATTCGGTCTTCCCGGTCAAATGCATCAGCTGCGCACCGAGTGAAGAAATCTGCGCCTGCATGCAGCCGCTGCGGATGGTATAAAGCATGGCAAAGCCTCCTGTCGTGTTCTGCTCGTTTTTTCATTTTAGCGTCCGTTTTCCCGCCTGACAAGCCTCCAAATTGCACTTGGATATAGTTATTTTACACTAAATTCTCCTAAATATTTTGTATATGTTGCAAGAATTCCGCGCGAAACGGCGCAAAAAATCGTTCTTTTTGTAAAACCGCTTGACAAATTATTTGGCGCATGCTACAGTGAAAACAGCCAATCACGGAGCAAATCTGTGCAACATGCGAAGGATACCGGCAGGTATCAGGGAAAGGTGCGTGAGCGAATGAACGAAACCATTGTTTCCATGCGGGGTATCTGCAAGAGCTTCCCAGGCGTGAAGGCGCTGGACAATGTTCACTTTGAGCTTCGCTCCGGCGAGGTCATGGCTTTGCTGGGCGAAAACGGCGCGGGCAAATCCACGCTGATGAAAATCTTAAGCGGCGTGTATACCAGAGACAGCGGAAGCGTTGAAATTTTCGGAAAAGAATACGGCGATCTGACGCCGAAGCAGGCGCAGGCGCTGGGTGTGGCAATCATCCATCAGGAGCTGAACATGTGCCCGCACCTGAGCGTCACGGAAAACATGTTCCTCGGGCGTGAGCGGTACAAGGGTCCGGTCCTCGACCGGCGCGGCATGGAGGCGGAGGCAAAGCGGATTCTCGACGATCTGTGCATCGACATCTCCCCGAGCGAGACAGTCGGAAACCTTCCGGTCTCCAAGCAGCAGATGGTTGAGATTGCGAAGGCTCTTTCCATCAACGCCAGGGTCCTGATCATGGACGAGCCAACCTCGGCGCTGACAGCGAAGGAAATTGACGAGCTGTTCCGCATCATCCGGCGTCTGAAGGATTCCGGCTGCGGCATCGTGTATATCTCCCACCGGCTGGAGGAGCTGCAGCACATCGTCGACCGCGTGACCATCATGCGAGATGGGCAGTACATCACATCGATGAACTTTGCGGATACGACGATGGCGGATATTATCACCAACATGGTCGGCAGAGAAATCAAGGAGCAGTTCCCGCGCGTCGAGTGCCAGAAGGGCGAAAAGATCTTCGAGGTCAAGCATCTCAACGCAGGGCGCATGGTACGCGACATCAGCTTCTCGCTGTATGCGGGCGAAATCGTCGGCTTTGCGGGGCTCATGGGCGCAGGAAGAACGGAAACCACGCGCGCCATCTTCGGCGCGGACCCCAGAGAATCGGGCGAAATTTTCCTCGACGGCAAAAAGATCACCATCCATACCCCTTCCGATGCGATCAAAGCCGGTATCGTCCTTGCCCCGGAGGACCGGAAAAAGGACGGGCTGTGTACCAAGCTCCCGATCCGTGAGAACATCGCGCTGCCGAACCTCGATCTTCTGTGCAATCCGCTCGGCGTGATCAACCGGAAGAAGGAAGACGAGATGTGCGACAAGGTCGTGCAGGAGCTTCGCATCAAGACGCCGAACGTTGAAATCGACGCTGCCGGGCTTTCCGGCGGCAACCAGCAGAAGGTCGTCGTGGGCAAATGGCTGGCGCGCGACTCTCGCGTGGTGATCTTCGATGAGCCGACACGCGGCATCGACGTGGCGGCAAAGGTCGAAATTTACAACCTCATGAACCAGCTCAAGCAGCAGGGCATTGCCGTCATGTTCGTCTCGTCGGAAATGCCGGAGGTCATGGGCATTGCAGACCGCATCGTCGTCATGTGCGACGGGCGCATCACGGGCGAAGTGATGGCGCGCGAGACGACGCAGGAGGAAATCCTGACGCTGGCAACCAGATTTGAAAACAAATTTGCAGCGCAAGCCGCTGAGGAGGAAGAAGCGTAATGGGTACTTTGGAAAACAGGAGAAAACTCACAGCCGTGCGCGGCATGGGCGCTGCGCTGGTCGGCTTTGCGGGCTGGATTGTGCTGTATGTCGTCTTCGGTCTGATTGAACCGAACATCTTTACCACGAACAACATGCTGAACCTGCTGCGTTCGATGGCAAAATACCTGCTCGTCGGCGTCGGTCAGGGCGTGATTCTGATCACCGGAAACATCGATCTTTCCATCGGCTCGGTTGTCGCGATGTCCGCGATGATCTCCGCCACGATGATGAGCCACGGCACCGCTGCCATCGTTGCAGTCTGCGCCGCGATCGTCTGCTGTCTGCTTGTCGGGCTGATCAACGGACTGCTCGTCGGCAAGTTCAAGCTGCCGCCTTTTATTGCAACGCTCGGCACGATGTTCTGCGCAAGAGGCGTGGCGTACCTTGCAAACGGCAACCGCAACACCGACGCCATCGTCACGGGTCTGGGCAAGGAAGCCGGCGACGCTTTCCAGAACTTCTTCTATTACGGAAAAACGCTTGGCATCTACAACGCCTTCTGGATTGCGTTTGTGATCTTTGCTGTCGTCTTTTTCCTGATGAACAAGACCCGCACCGGCAGACACATCTACGCCATCGGCTCGAACGTCGACGCGGCGAACCTCTCCGGCATCAACGTCTTTGCAACCACCACAAAGGCTTACCTCATCAGCGCCTTCTGCGCTGCCATTGTCGGCTTGATTCTTGCCGGTCAGGCAGGCATGGGCAACATGGAAGCGGGCAACTCGTATGAAATGTACGGCGTCGCTGCGGGCGTCATCGGCGGCATCTCTCCGCTCGGCGGCAGCGGTCTGCTTCTTGGTGCATTCGCGGGCGCCGGCGTATGGCAGACACTGGAAAACGGTCTCGGCATCATCGGCGCGCCGGTCGGCATCCAGAGAATCGTCATCGGCGTGATCGTTACCGGCGCGGTTCTCATCGACGTTGTATTCCGTCAGGGAACAAAAAAGGTGAAGAAATGAATGTTCTTTGTTATTTCCGCGGTTTCCGCGTAAATAAGGCCCCAAAAACGATAAATTTAGGAGGAATTACAATGAAAAAGCTCGTATCCGTTCTGCTCTGCATGGCCATGATCGTGTGCCTGCTGGCAGGCTGCGCAAGCGGCGAAAAAGAAACCGCCCAGACCGCCTCGACCGGCGAGGGCTACAAAGTCGCACTCATTACCATGGACTCCATTGACCAGCACTGGATCACCCTGAAAGAGGGCGCTGAAAAGGCCGCGAAAGAGCTTGGCGTCGCGCTGACGTTCATGGCTCCGAACACCAAGGATGACGCGCTCCAGATCGAGCAGGTCAATAACGCCGTCTCCGCCGGCAACCAGGCGATCATCGTCGCCGCCAACGGCCCCGACGCCATTTCCTCGGCGCTGAAGGAAGCTGCCGATGCAGGCATCAAGATCATCTATGTCGACTCTCCGGCAAACGTTCCGGCAGAAGCGACCTTCTCCACTGATAACACCGCCGCCGGCAAGACCGCGGGCCAGACCATGCTCGACGCGCTGGGCGCAAAGGGCGTTACCTCCGGCAAGATCGGCATCGTGAACGTCAACGCGGCTACCGCTTCCACGGTTGCGCGCGAAGCAGGCTTCCGCGAAGCCTTCGAGGGCACCGATTTTGAACTGCTCGAGACGCAGTACGGCGAGGGTGACGCCGCAAAGTCCCAGTCCATCGCGGAAAACTACATCACGCAGGGCGTGGTCGGCATCTTCGGCTGCAACGAAGGCTCCACCAACGGCGCAGGCAATGCGGTCAAGGCTGCAAACGCGGACGTTGTCTGCGTAGGCTTTGATAAGTCCGACGCCATCCTCGGTCTGATTGAGGACGGCTACATTCTTGCAACCATGGCGCAGAACCCCGATGTTATGGGCTACGAGGGCGTGAAGGCTGCCGTTGCGGCGCTGAAGGGCGAAGACCTTGGCGGCAAGGTCACCGATACGGGTGTTTCCGTTCTGAAGGCAGAGACGGCTTCCGCGCCTGCGGAAACTACGGCTGCATCGGGCGACTATAAGCTCGCGCTGATCACCATGGACTCCATTGACCAGCACTGGATCACCCTGAAAGAGGGCGCAGAAAAGGCCGCTTCCGAACTCGGCGTCGAGCTTGTCTTCATGGCGCCCAACACCAAAGACGACGCCCAGCAGATCGAGCAGGTCAATAACGCCGTCGCGGGCGGCTGCGACGCGATCATTGTCGCGGCAAACGGTCCCGATGCCATTTCCTCTGCGCTGAACGAAGCTTCCGCTGCGGGCGTGAAGATCGTCTACGTCGACTCCCCGGCAAACGTTCCGGCAGAAGCGACCTTCTCCACTGATAACACCGCCGCCGGTACGACCGCCGGTCAGACGATGCTCGACGAGCTCTCCGCCAAGGGCATCACCTCCGGCAAGATCGGTATCGTGAACGTCAACGCCGCGACTGCTTCGACCGTTGCCCGTGAAGCCGGCTTCCGCGCCGCATTCGACGGCACCGACTTTGAGCTTCTGGAAACCCAGTACGGCGAAGGCGACGCAGCAAAGTCGCAGGCAATTGCCGAAAACTACATCACGCAGGGCGTGGTCGGTATCTTCGGCTGCAACGAAGGCTCCACCAACGGCGCAGGCAACGCGGTCAAGGCTGCGGGCGCAGACGTTGTGTGCGTGGGCTTCGATAAGTCCGACGCCATCCTCGGTCTGATCGACGACGGCTATATCCTCGCTACCATGGCGCAGAATCCCGACGTGATGGGCTACGAGGGCGTGAAGGCTGCCGTTGCGGCTCTGAACGGCGAGAACCTCGGCGGCGCTGTCACCGACACCGGCGTCTCCGTTCTAACCAAGTAAGTTTTTCCCATGGCAAAAGCGCCGGTTTCCCCGGCGCTTTTGCCAAACGGACCGCTGCGCCGCTGTTTTTCTTGACTGGCGCTAAAAAATTGCTATCATAACATCAGGCGGTGGGATGCTCCCAGCCAGACTGGAAGCATGCCCCTGCCCTATGTGCAAATCCAATTCCGAAAAGGAGATTTCCCATGAAGCGTTCTGAAATCAACAAGGCTCTTCGCGAGCTGGAAGCGATGTGCAAAAAATATCACTGCTACCTGCCGCCGTTCTGCAGCTTTACTCCCGACGAATGGCAGAGCAAGGGACATGAATATGACGAGGTCCGCGAATGCATGCTCGGCTGGGACATCACTGACTACGGTCAGGGAAAATTCAACGAACTGGGCTTCTCGCTCATTACCATCCGCAACGGAAACCGCAAACTTGCGGACAAGTACCCCAAGGTCTACGCCGAAAAGCTCCTGTTCCTGAAAGAAGGACAGTATTCCCCCAACCACTTCCACTGGTTCAAGACCGAGGATATCATCAACCGCGGCGGCGGCAACGTACTCATTCGCGTGTACAATTCCAAAGAGGACGAGTCCATCGACTATGAATCTGACGTTGTCGTTCACACGGACGGCAAATCCTACACCGTTCCTGCCGGAACGCAGATTCGTCTAACGCCGGGCGAGAGCATCTACGTCTATCAGGGTCTGTATCACGATTTTACCGTCGAACCCGGCACGGGCGACGTACTGCTCGGTGAGGTCAGCCAGTGCAACGACGACAACACCGATAATCGCTTCAACCCGCCCATGGGACGCTTCCCGGCGATTGAAGAGGACGAGCCGCCGTACCGGCTTTTGTGCAACGAATACCCCGCAGCAAAGTAACCCGAACAGGAAAGGACAAAACATATGATCGACGTTGTTGCTCTGGGCGAGCTTCTCATTGACTTCGCCGCCAAATCTGCGGATGCCGGCGGCTACCCCACCATGGCGGCAAATCCCGGCGGCGCACCCGGTAATTTTCTTGCCGCGCTGGGCGTCTACGGGTGCAAGACCGCATTTATCGGCAAGGTCGGCGCGGACACGTTCGGAAGACTGCTGCGCCGGACGATGCAGCATGCCGGAATCGAAACAAAGGGCATTGTCGAAGACCCCGAGGTCTTCACGACCCTCGCCTTCGTTACCTTTGACGCCTCCGGCGACCGCTCGTTCTCCTTCGCGCGCAAGCCCGGCGCAGACACGCAGCTTCGCTGGGACGAGGTAAATCTGCATCTGATCGACGAGGCGCGCGTGTTCCACTTCGGAACGCTCAGCCTCACCGACGAGCCGGCGCGCAGCACCACACAGCAGGCAGTCGCCTACGCGAAGGCGAAGGGCAAGCTCATCACCTGCGACCCCAACCTGCGCGAGCCGCTCTGGAAAACCCCGGCTGCGGCAAAGGAGCAGATGCTCTGGAGTCTTACACAGTCCGACGTCGTCAAAATCAGCGACAACGAGGTTGCGTTTCTCTGGGGCTGTTCGCCCGAAGAAGGCGCGCAGCGGCTATTGGAGGAATTTGACGTAAAGCTCGCGATGGTCACGCTCGGACCGGACGGCTGCCTGTTAAAAACGAAGCAGGCGCTCTTCCGCGCGCCTGCCCCCGCCGTCCATCCGGTCGACACCACCGGTGCGGGCGATATCTTCGGCGGCAGCGCCGTGGCGCGGCTTCTGGAGCTCGGGAAAGCGCCGGAGCAGCTCACGCAGGACGACCTTTCCTACATCGGAAGCTATGCCCTGACGGCGGCAAGCCTTTCGACCGAACATTCGGGCGGTATCCCGAGCATTCCCTCCAAAGAAGCGGTGCTTGCCGCGATGCAGACAGGAGCGCGCACATGAAAGCGCTCGGTCTGGATTTGGGAACCACCTCGCTCAGCGCTGTGGTATTGGAAACAGATTCCGGCGTTTTGGCGGCAAAAACCGTTCAGAACGCCGCCTTTTTACCCGGTGAGCGTTGGGAGCGGACGCAGAACGCGGAGGAAATCTATGCTGCGGCGCTGCCCCTCGTACAGGAGCTTGTGTGTGAACATCCCGAGATTTGCGCCATCGGCGTCACGGGTCAGATGCACGGCATCGTATATCTCGACACTGACGGCAGGTGTCTGAGCCCGCTCTACACGTGGCAGGACGAACGGGCAGCTTTGCCCTTCAACGAAACCGAAAGCTGGGCTGCGCACTTGTCTGCCGTCACCGGCTATCCGGCGGCGCCGGGCTACGGGCTGGCGACACACTATTATAATGTCCACCACGGTCTTGTTCCCGAAACGGCAGCCTGCTTCTGCACGATCGCGGATTTTGTTGCCATGCGTCTTGCAGGCAGGACCTCTCCCCTTCTGGACGGCTCGAACGCGGCAAGCCTCGGGCTGTTTGATCTGCAAAACGGCTGCTTTGACAAAGACGCGGCAGAAAAAGCCGGTCTTGATGCCAGGCTGCTGCCGCAGGTATCCAAAAACGCATATCTCGGAACCGGCGCGTTCAAGATTCCGGTCTATACCGCCATCGGGGACAATCAGGCAGCGTTCCTCGGCGCGGTGGACGACAGGAAGCACACGCTTCTTGTCAACGTCGGCACAGGCAGTCAGGTCGCAGTCTTCACGCCCGGCTATCTTTCGGTTCCCGGTCTGGAGACCAGACCCTACCCCGGCGGCGGGAATCTTCTTGTAGGCGCAGCGCTTTGCGGCGGCAGAAGCTACGCTCTGCTGGAAAATTTCTTCCGCCAGACGCTCAGGCTCGCAGGCGGACCGGATATCAGCCTTTACGGCGCGATGGAACGCGCGCTGGATGAAGCCGGCGAAATCACCGACGCACCGGAAGCCACTACGCTCTTTCAGGGCACGCGGGAAAATCCGGCGCTTCGCGGAAGCTTCCGAGAAATCTCCTGCGAAAACTTCACGCCCGTGCACTTCATGCACAGCGTCATGAACGGCATGGCGCAGGAGCTTTTTGCAATGTATCAGGGCTTTCTGGACGCCGGCGGCGCAAAGCCGGAGGCAATGATCGGCTCGGGAAACGGTTTGCGAAAGAACCGGCATCTGCAAAAAGCCTTCGAGCGCGTCTTCTCCTGCCCGATGACGCTTTCGCGCTGCGAAGAAGAAGCGGCGTGCGGCGCGGCGCGCTGGGCGCTTGCCTGCCGGGCAGATTGACAAAGTAATTTCCGACACATATAATAGGAGGGTATTTTTATGGGCAAGCAGCTCTGGCAGCGTCCGGTCTTTTTTGACCGCAACCGCGTTTACCGCGTCTATCTCGGCGGCAAACTGTTTCACGACTTCCTCGGCGACGCGCCGGAGGACGGATTCTATCCGGAAGAGTGGGTCGCATCCACGGTCCACGCCATGAACGCAGTCAGCAAGGGTCCTTTCGAGGGTATTTCCATGATCGAAGGCACGGATCTTCCGTTTACGAAGCTCCTGGAAGAGCACCGGGAAGACTGCCTCGGCAGCCGCAAAACGCTCGGCGTACTGGTCAAGTACCTCGACAGCGCCATTCGCCTTCCGATGCAGGTACACCCCACGCGCGCATTTTCCAGAGAATACTTTCACAGCCCCTACGGCAAAGCCGAGTCCTGGGTCGTGCTTGCCACGCGCCCGGACGCCTGCCTCTACTATGGCTTCTCGCGCGAGGTCACGCGGGAAGAATTTGAAGCTGCAGTCGACGCTTCCCTGACGGATAAGACCTGCATGACGGCGTTCGTCAACCGCGTGGATGTCAAGCCCGGCGATGTGTTTTTCGTTCCGGCAGGCATGATTCATGCCATCGGTCCGGGCTGCCTTCTTTTAGAGGCGCAGGAGCCGTCTGATTTTACCGTGCAGCCGGAGCATTGGTGCGGCGAACATCTGCTGAGCGAGCATGAAATGTATCTGGGACTTGACCGTAAGATTGCCAACAGCTGCTTTGACTTTACCAGATACGGCGCGCGTGTCGTGGAAGACGGCAGGCAGACGCCGAAGCTTCTGGAGCAAACCTCCAATATGCGCTATGAAAGCCTCATCGGTCCCGATTGCACCGACTGCTTCTCGGTCGACCGGCTGACGCTTTGCGGCGGCAGCGCAGTTCTTCACGCCGGTGCGGGCGTGCACATCGTATCGTCCGGTGCAGGCGCAGTGCGCTGCGGCGATTTTGCACACGCCTTAAAAAAGGGCGACTATTTCTTCCTTCCCGCCTGTGCAGCCGGGGAAGCCATTGTCGAAGGCGAGCTGGAGCTTCTGATCTGCCGTGGCGGCATAGAGCCATAAGAACCATCAAATCATAAAGTGAGACAGAACATGACGCAAAAACCGAGAAATGCCGACTATACAAAAGAATATAACCGCAAGGCGGTTTTGAGCATGCTGCGCCGCAGCTCCATGAGCCGCGCCGAGCTTGCCCGGGCAACCGGTCTGAGCCGCGCGGCGACGAGTCTGATTGCCGAAGAGCTTTTAAAAGATGGCATCGTCATGGAGCTTCCGCCGCAGTCGGTCGGGCGCGGACGCAGTGCAACGCCGCTTGCCGTGCGTGCAGACAGCTATTACGCGCTGGCAGTCGACCTGGCAAGAAAGAGCTGCAGCGTCGGTCTTTGCGACATGTCCGGTCATCTGCTGCAATTTCGTGCCTTCCCCGACCAGGACGGACTGCTGGACCTGATCATCGAAGCGCTTCGGCGCATGGCGCAGAGCGTGGACAAAAGCAAAATTCTCGGCATCGGCATCAGTTCTCCGGGTCCTCTGGACTGCGAGGGCGGAAAAATCCTCAATCCGCCGCAGTTTGACCGGTGGCACGGCGTGGAAATCAGCGCAATTTTGTCTCAGGCGCTCGATCTTCCTGCCTATCTGGAACATGACGTCTGCGCACTGGCGCTGCATCAGCTGGAAATGGGGCACAGCCGGAATTTCATGCTCGTCTTCGTCGACATCGGCATCGGCGCCGCCATCATGTCTGGCGGCGAGCTGGTCGGCAACTCCCGGTATTTTACCGGCGAGGTCGGTCATACCACCATCCGCTTCGACGGCAGGCAGTGCGCCTGCGGCAACCGGGGGTGTCTGGAAACCTACGCTTCCATTCCCGCGCTTCTGGAAGGCTCGTCGTTTTCCAGCTGGCGGGAGCTTGCCGACAGCGCCGAGCAAAGCCCAGAGGCGCAGCGGCTGGTTTATCAGGAGGCGCTGTATCTGTCGGCAGGTCTGATTAACCTTCTGAACCTCATCCCGGTCGACACCATCTATCTTTCGGGGGATGTCTGCTACCGCTACGAACTGCTTGCCGCGCATCTGCGGCAGGAAATTTCCGCCAAGGCACTTTTCGGCAGCACGGACAGTATCCGAATCTATCCGTCCAGTCAGGACCCGAATGTCGGCACGCTCTCTGCCGCCGACGTGGTCTTCGACAAGTTTTTCCGCATATAACCATCGCCGCAGTACGATCAAGCGTACTGCGGCGATTTTACTCTTCATTTCATCTGTTTATTTGTTGGAAAAGGCATACACCGTGACCTGATGGTATCGCTCGCCTGCTTTGAGGACCGGCTTGCGGAACGCCTCACACTGCATCGCGTTTGGATAGAACTGCGTCTCAAGGCACACCGCATCGCGCTTTTCATACATCGCGCCGCCCTTGCCCGTCCAGGGTCCGAGGAAGTTTGCCGCATAGAGCTGCACGCCGGGCATTGTCGTCGAAACGCGCATCGTAACGCCGCTTTCCGCGCTGGAGAGAACCGCTGCCGGCAAAAGCGCTCCGGTATCTGCCAGACAGAAATTGTGGTCGTAGCCGCCGCAGTTTCGAAGCTGCACATCGTCCTGCCCGATATCGCGCCCGACCGGCTTCGGCGCACGGAAGTCAAACGGCGTCCCGTCAACCGGCAGAATTTTACCCGTCGGCATGCACTGGTCGCTGTTTTCGGTGAAGCGGTCAGCATGGATCTGCAGCGTATGGGAAAGTGCCGTGCCGCCGCCGTTCAGGTTAAAATAGCTGTGGTTCGTAAGATTGCAGAGTGTGTCCTGATCGCTCACGGCATCATAGGTGATGGTCAGCGCGCCGTTTGCCACGCGGTAGCTTACGCTCACGCGCAGCGTGCCGGGGTAGCCCTCCTCGCCGTCCGGCGAAACGCGGGAAAATTTCACGCCGTCTTCCAGCACCTCCGCGTCCCAGACATACTTGTCAAAGCCGCGCAGACCGCCGTGCAGGTGGTTCTTGCCGTCGTTCTTCGCCAGAATATAGGTTTTGCCGTTCAGCGTAAACTGCGCGCCGCCCAGCCGGTTTGCAACGCGCCCGACGCACGCGCCGAGATAGCCATCGTGCGTCTCGTAGCCCCCGATCGTGTCGTGTCCGAGGACGACGCCGACCGGCTTTCCGTTCTTATCCGGCACCAGCAGCGCCTGCACCGTCGCACCGTAGTCCAGAATCCGCGCGGTCAGCTCCGGCGTCCGGATTTCAAAAAGCGTCACAGCCTCGCCGCGCGCCGTCTTTCCAAAAGGTTTGCGTTCGATGTTCATCATTTGGAATGCTCCTTCCGCAATGTTCTTCTGTTCGAATTATAAGCGCGAACCTGTCGGAAGTCAATTGCCGCAAACGACGCGCATACGCCGGCAATTTTGGTCTTGACGCGCAGACATCACGCCTCGCGCAGCGCCTGCAGCGCAGCGCCGATGTCCTCGGAAAGAAGAATCGACCGGTCCTCGATTTCCGGCGGGGCTCCGACCTTGCCAAGGTTGATGCAGGCATAGGTCGCCTTCGGATTGCGCGCCGTCATGCGCCAGAAGGGATATTTGATGATGCCGGGGGTGTTATACCCGACGCCCAGCTCCAGAAACAGCATTCTCTGCCCTGCGCGGGTGCGGAGGAAGCTTTCGTACCGTTCAGCTGCCCGATGCCAGCACGCGTCTTCGACAAAGCGGTCGTCGCAGCGCAGATTCATCGTCAGAGGGCTTCCGCAGCGCGGGCAGACGGGCAGCAGTTCTGCAGGAACTTTCCTATTCTCCTGCCGCTCGACCATTTCGCCGATTACAGCTTCATTATCAAAGGTTTCCTGGCCGCACGGCGTTGAACACTGGAACAGCCCATAGTCTCTTTGCGTGTAGAACAGGCGGTGCTTATCAAATCCCGCCTTTCCGTTTGCACGAACAACTGCCACCTTCTTTTTGATAGCCTCCAATCAAATATGCAAAGGATTTGTTGCGTTTCCTCATCGTTGGCATTACAATAATCCAAACAGGTGCGTTCGTAAGGTAGGCAAAATATTGTGCTGTAGTTACCAAAAGGATTCGATTGGAGGTTTTTCGATGGAATTGCCCGCATGCCCGGTAGAAACAACGCTGATGCTGATCGGCGACAAATGGAAGGTTTTGATTCTGCGCGATCTGATGGACGGCACGAAGCGCTTCGGAGAACTCAAAAATTCCATCGGGCACGTCACGCAGAAGGTACTGACCGCGCAGCTGCGCGACATGGAGGCAAAGGGTCTTCTCACACGCAGGGTCTACGCCGAGGTCCCCCCGCGCGTGGAATACACGCTGACTCCGACCGGCTACAGCTTGAGACCGATTCTCGACTCCATGGTTGCCTGGGGAACCGGCTATCAGCAGCAGATGTCCGGCGCGGACTCTGCGGATTAACACAGCATGACGAACATACAGGAATCGCCCATGCGCAAACCGGCAGCGCACTTTCATCTGCCGGGCTTATTTGAATTTTACAAGTTCTACCACGCATTTCTGCCGCTTTACCGGGCGCACCGGGCGTATTTTTACGATTGGTGCGAGATTGCTTCCATCTACGGCGCACCGGAAGGCTGCATCTGGGGCGGCGGGCGCGTCGGTTCCGGCACTGCGGGCGCGCAGGAGGTACTGGCGCTGATGCAAGACTTTGGCATCTCTGCCCGGCTGACGTTCAGCAACTGCCTTCTGCGCCCCGAGCATCTGATAGACCATCCATGCAACGCGCTGTGCCGCGCGTTTTCTGATTCTGCCGGACCGCAGAACGGTGTGATTGTCCACTCCGAGCTGCTGCTGACATATCTGAAAAAGCATTACCCCCGGCTCTATTTTGTCTCGTCGACGACGAAGGTTCTGACCCGGTTTTCTCAGCTGCGGCAGGAGCTGGAACGAGACGACTTTTCCTATGTCGTGCCGGATTTCCGTCTGAACCGGTCGTTTGCGCAGCTGCAGGCACTGCCGCAGACGCTCAAGGATAAGACGGAGTTTCTCTGCAACGAGGGCTGCTGGTCCGGCTGTATGGAGCGGCGCGCCTGCTATGAAGCGGTCAGCCGGAAAAATCTCGGAGCACCCGGACCGGAGCATCGCTGCACCGCCCAGGAAGCGGCAAACGGCTACCGCTTCTCCCGCGCGATGGAAGGTCCCGGCTTCATCGGCGTGCAGGACATTCAGACCACATATCTTCCCATGGGCTTTTCTCAATTCAAAATCGAAGGACGCGGGCTCGGAAACGCTCTTTTGCTGGAGTTTCTGCTCCATTATCTGACAAAGCCGGAATATCATCTGCACGTGCGCGAGGCACTGTATCTGGACAATACCCTCGATCTGTTCTGAGCCATGTGTCCCATATCAAAAAACAGATAGCTTGAACAAAAAATATTTTGAAAAATGACGGGTTATCGTGTATAGTAAAAGTGATAGAACCCGGCGGCGCATCTCACCGGCTTGCCGCTTCCGATGGGCGCGGGCATACTTCAGCAAAAGGAGAGTGGGACGATTGGAAGAACTGCTTCGTATGGAGCACATCAGCAAACGCTTCGGCAATTTCTATGCCAATCATGACGTCAATTTTTCCGTGGCGAAGGGCGAGGTGCATACCCTGCTCGGCGAAAACGGCGCGGGCAAATCGACGCTTATGAACATCCTGATCGGTCTCTACCAGCCGACAGAAGGAAAAATCTTTCTGAACGGTCAGGAGGTCCGCATCGACTCCCCCAGTCAGGCGGTCAAGCTCGGCATCGGCATGGTGCATCAGCACTTCATGCTGGTCGAGGCTATGACGGTCTTCGACAACATCATCCTCGGCGACAAGCACGCAAAGGGTGTCTTCATCGACCGCGCCGCGCGCCGGAAGGAAATTGAAGCATTGTCCGAAAAATACGGGCTGGACGTGCAGCTCGACAAGCTCATTACGGAAATTTCCGTCGGCGAGCAGCAGAGAACCGAAATTCTCAAAGCGCTGTACCACGGCGCAGAGCTTCTGATTCTCGACGAGCCGTCGGCAGCGCTGACCGACATCGAGGTCGAGGGTCTGTTTGCCATCATGCACAAGCTCATCGGCGAAGGAAAATCCATCATCTTCATCAGTCACAAAATGCGCGAGGTGCTGCGCATCTCCGACCGCATCACCATCCTGCGCCTCGGCAAGATCGTCGGCACCGTGAACCGGGCGGACACCGACGGGCAGAAGCTTGCCAACATGATGATCGGCAAGGAGCTGACCGAGTCGCAGTATGAAAAGATCGATGCCAGCGGCGCGGAGGTCGTCGCAGAGCTCGACCATGTGGACTACAACAAAGCCTCGAAGCACAGCGGCTTGAACGATCTGTCGCTCAAAATCCACGCAGGCGAAATTGTCGGCGTCGCAGGCGTCGACGGAAACGGGCAGACGCAGCTGGCGCAGCTCATTACCGGCGTTCTTGCGCCGGACGCAGGTGAGGTCCATCTCAAGGGAAAGCGTGTAGCAGTCTTCGATCCCAACGGCTTTATCGAACACGGCGTTTGCCACGTGCCGGAGGACCGGAACCTGCAGGGTCTGATCGGCGACATGTCAATTGCGGAAAACCTCGTGCTCAAAGACGCGGACGACGCGCGCTTCAGCAAGGGACACGGGCTTCTGCTCAAAAAGCGCGCAATTAACGACTACGCCAGACGGATGGCAGAAAAATACGACGTGCGCTGCACATCTGTCTCGCAGAGCGTACGCTCGCTTTCCGGCGGCAACCAGCAGAAGGTCATTCTCGCGCGCGAGCTGGAAAACGATCCGGCGCTGCTCGTCATGGCGCACCCGACGAGAGGTCTGGATATTGGCGCGACGAGCTTTGTCCATGAGCAGATGATCGGCGCGCGCGCCCGGGGCGTGGGCATTTTGCTGATCAGCGCGGACTTCGATGAAATTCTCGAGATGTCCGACCGCATTGTCGTCTGCTTTGAGGGCGAAATTATGGGCGAATTCTCCGGCAAGAACCCGCCGGTGGAAGAAATCAGCCTTGCCATGACCGGTAAGTGAGAGGAGGACGCAGTATGGAAAAACTGAAAAAAGCGTTTGGCGCGTTTCTGGTGCCGCTGCTGTCGATTCTGCTTGCCTTCCTCATTGGCGGTATCATCATGGCAGCGCTGGGCGCAGACCCGTTCCAGTCAGTCAAATTCCTGTTTCAGGGCGCGTTCGGCTCAAAAGCCGGCATCGGCACGACGCTGACCAAGGCGACGCCTCTCATGTTCACCGCTCTTTGCGCGTGCTTCGCGTATAAATGCGGCGTATTTAACCTCGGCGGCGAGGGGCAGTTCCTGATGGGCTCGATGGCAGCGTTTCTCACCTGCTACTTCACCGGTCTGACCGGCGTTGCGGGCATCGTTCTGGCGCTGCTTGCCGGTGCGCTTGCCGGCGGCATCTGGGGCATGATTCCGGGCGTTCTCAAGATCACGCGCGGGCAGAACGAAATGATCATCTCCATCATGCTCAACTATGTGGCGACGCTTCTCATGGGCGTCATCTACACCAGCTGGATTCGCGACGCCTCCGTCCCCCAGACGCCTGCCATCAACGAAGCGGTGCATCTGCCGCGTATCATCTCCGGCATGCGCTTTACATGGGGTCTTGTCATCGCGATTGCGGTGGGTCTGCTTCTTTACTATGTGCTGTTCTGGACCAACGCCGGCTTCCGGCTGCGCGCGGTCGGCTACAACATGACAGCAAGCCGGTTTAACGGCATCCCCGTCGGGCGCTACATGCTGGCAAGCTTCATCGTCTCCGGCGCGATTGCGGGTCTAGGCGGCAGCGCAGAGCTTCTCGGCACCCAGTTCCGGTTAATCAACGGCTTCGGCGCGGGCTACGGCTTCGACGGCGTGGCAATGGCGCTGATCGGTCAGCTGCATCCGATTGCCACGATGGTCGTTGCGCTGTTCTTCGCGGTTCTGCGCGTAGGCTCGACGACCATGCAGGCGGCGACCGGCGTTCCGACCAGCGTGTCGGATATCATTCAGGCGCTTGTGATCGTCTTCTCGGTCGCCGGTATGGCGCTGACGAAGCTCCCGGAATTTGAGGCGTGGAAAAGCCGCGTCTTCGGCAAGAGAAAGGAAGGTGCGGCATAATGGATTGGATTTCGAGTCTGCTGCTTGCAACCGTTCGTCTGGCAATTCCGGTGCTGCTCATTTCGCTCGCCGAGCTGTACGGGCAGAGAGCCGGTATGGTCAATATCGGTCTGGAGGGTCTTGCCTCCATCGGCGCGCTGGTGGGCTTCTTGGTGTGCTACATCACGGGCTCCAACTGGCTGGGGCTTCTGTGCGGTGCGCTTGCCGGCATTGCGGTCAACATGATCTACGCCTTTTCTACCATCACGCTCTGCGCCAACCATACGGTCTACGGCATGGCAATCAACATCTTTGCCCCGGCGCTCGCGTCCTTTATCTACCGCGTGTACTTCGGCACCGGCTCGGACCTCAAGCAGATCGTCACCATGTCCTCGGTTGCCATTCCGGGTCTCAAGGACATCCCTGTGATCGGCGCGCTGCTGTTTGACCAGAGTCCGATGGTGTATCTGACGCTGCTGTTCGTCGCCTTTACTGCCGTCTTCTTTGCCCGGACCCGCGCAGGTCTGAGCTACAAATCCGTCGGCGAGCATCCGCAGGCGGCAGCGACGCTCGGCATCCACGTCATCGGTATCAAGTATCTTTCCTGCGTGATCTGCGGCGCGCTTGCCGGCATCGGCGGCGCTTACCTCACCACCTGCTACTCGAGCACCTACACCGACGGCATTGTCGCCGGGCGCGGCTTCATCGCGCTGGCAGCGGTGATCTTCGGCAGATGGAACGCGGGCGGCATTTTGCTGGCATGCCTGTTCTTCGGCTTCTGCGACGCGCTGCAGATCCGTCTTCAGGTCTCCGGCATTGCCATCCCCTATCAGTTCTTCCAGATGATTCCATATCTTGCCACAGTTCTGGTCCTGAGCCTGATCGGCACGAAGCAGGCAGGTCCGCGGGCAAATGGTCAGCCCTATCGCCGCGAACAGCGATAAAGCGGTAACAGCGCCTTCGGGCGTCGTTATAAATCCTATTTTATACGGAGGGACCCCAATGAAAAAGTTACTCGCCCTGCTCCTGGCAGCTGCCATGCTGCTGACGTTCGTCGCCTGCGCAAGCAAGCCCGCAGAAACGCAGACGCCTGCGGAAACGACGACCGAAGAAACCGCCGCTCCGGCTGCGGAAACCGAAACCAAGGAAGAAGCTGCCGCTCCTGCAGCGTCCGATGGCAAGACCTATAAGGTCGCCATGATCTGCGACTCCAGCATCAACGACGGCGGCTGGGGCGCAGCCTGCTACAATGCGATGATCGCCGCTGCCGAGCGCAAGGGCTGGCAGGCAGAGGTCACCGACTCCATCTCGCAGGACGCCTATTATGACTCCATCGTCGCTTACTGCATGCTGGGCTACGACATGATCTACGCCCCCGGCAACCAGTACACTGACGCCGTTCTGCAGGCAGCTGAGGAATACCCCGACATCGCCTTCGCCCTTCTGAACGGTGCTGCCGATACGCCTGACAAGGCTGTCAACAAGAACGTCTCCTCGCTGCTGCCGAACGCACAGCAGATCGGCTGGATCGCAGGCGCTCTGGCGGGTCTCATGACCGAGAGCGGCAAGCTCGGCTTCATCGGCGGCATGGAGCTTGACACCACCAAGGGCAAGATTGCCGGCTTTGAAGAGGCTGCAAAGTATGTCGGTGAAAAGGAAGGCAAGACCGTGGAGCTTCTGAACATCCCGTATGCCAACTCCTTCTCCGATGCGCCCAAGGGCAAGGAATTTGCCACGGAGCTTATCTCTCAGGGTGCTGACGTGTTCTTCGGCGACGCTTCTGCCGTTGACTCCGGCGCACGCGAAGCAATCGACGCTGCAAACGCAGCTGCCGGTGAAGTCAAGATCTACGACATCGGTCAGCCTGCCGATATTCTCGGTCAGAACGAGTGCATCATCTGCTCGCAGGTCACCGACAACTCCGCAATGGTCGCAGCTTCCATGGAGGCTGTGGAAGCCGGCACCTTCGGCGGCGAAGTGCTCTACGGCACGCTGCAGAACGGCACGCTGTCCGCAGGCGCTCTGAGCGACCTCGTTCCCGCTGACGTGCAGGAGAAGTACCTCTCCTACATCGAGGAAATGAAGAACGACACATTCATGAAGTAATTCTATCATCCGGCAAAACAGGGATGCGCTCCGGCGCATCCCTGTCAGTTTGTCAAAACCTCGTAGAGTTTCGCCCCGCAGGGCGAAATAAAATGAAAATTCATGTTATCCGGCGGCTTTGCCGACCGGAAACATACCGATCGCCTCGCAAGTGTGGAATTTTGCGCCTCCGGCGCAAAATTATGCGCGCAGTCGAGGCGCCGCCCCTTCTGTCAAGAAAGCGTCAGCTTTTTTGACAGTATAACAGGGATGCGCTCCGGCGCATCCCGGTTATTTTTCGTTCAGCAGGAAATCGGCAAAGCTTCTTGCCGCATAGCTGAGTGTGTCGCGGTTTTTCCACGCCAGCGCCACGCGGCGCTTCGGTGCGTTGTGCAGCGGCACCAGTGCCACCTGCTCTTCAAATCCACGCGCCACGCGCTCATAGAGCATCGAGATTCCCAGTCCCAGCTGGACCATGGATAAAATCGTATAGTCGTCATACACCACATACCGCACGTCCGGCGTCAGATGCTCCGCTTCAAACGCCCGCCGGACGACGCTGAAATCGCCCTCGTCGAGCATCAGAAACGGCTCTTGTATCAAGTCCTGCAGCCGGATTTCTGCCTTGTGCGCCAGACTGTGCGTTCTGGGAAGGACCGCGACCATCCGGTCTTCGTATAAGAGCCTTCGCTCCTGCGGCTGATCGGCATCGAGGTTCGTAAAGCCGAGGTCGATTCTCCCGTCGGAGAGCCACTGCGCAATCTCGTCGTACTCCCCCTGCCGCATAGAAAAATGCACGCCGGGGTAGCGCGCGGAAAACGCCTGAATCCGCGGCGGAAGATAGGTCCGGCTGATGCTGGTAAAGGTCCCCAAGCGAATCTCGCTGTTCTGCATCTGCGAAAGCTCTTCCTTCCGGCGCTCAAGCCGCGCCTCTGCCGCCGCAATCTCCTGCAGAAACGGAAGATAGCTTTCTCCGTCGCGCGTCAGCTGCAGCCGGTGCGTCTGGCGGCTGACCAGCGTCGTTCCCAGCTCCTGTTCGAGCGCTTTGATCGTCTGGCTGACGGCGCTCTGCGAATAATTGAGCTTGTTTGCCGCCTGCGTGAAGCTGCCAAGCTCGACCACCGTGCAGAACACGCGGTATTTTGACATCATAAGTATCATCTCTTTTCCTTATGTTTCTATCATAAACATTTTCTTTTCTTATGTCAAGAGCTGCGCTATAATAGCTGGGAAAACATGAGAAAAAGGTCTGTGAATGATGAATCGGAAAAAATTCCGCGAGGGTCTGCGCGACGGTCTTCCCATTGCGCTGGGCTATCTTGCTGTCAGCTTCGGCATCGGTATCTCCTGCCACACGGCAGGCATCTCTGCGTTTCAGGGCTTTCTGATGAGCCTTCTCAACAATGCCTCCGCCGGAGAATACGGCGGCATTACGGTGATTACGGAAAACTCCGGCGTTTTTATGATGGTCCTTATGACGCTGATCATCAACGCCCGCTATCTTCTTATGAGCTGCGCGCTGAGTCAGCGCCTTCATCCGGACACGCCGCTTGTCCACCGCCTGCTCATCGGCTTTGATGTAACCGACGAACTGTTCGGCATTGCCATCGCGCAGGAGGGCTTTCTGAACGTCTGGTACTTCTTCGGCGCCATGTGCGCCGCACTTCCCGGCTGGAGCCTCGGCACGCTCTTCGGCGCGCTGGCAGGCAATCTGCTTCCTGTCTGGGCGATGAACGGCTTTTCGGTCATGCTCTATGGCATGTTCCTTGCCATTATCATGCCCGAGGGCAAGAAAAACCACGTGGTGTTGGGCGCGATCATTGTGAGCTTCGTGCTGAGTCTCCTGGCGGCAAAGCTTCTGCCCCAACTCAGCGACGGCATGCGGATTCTGCTTCTAACCATTCTGATTTCTGCCGGTGCGGCAATCCTCTTTCCGCGCGAGGAGCCGGACGCGGAGGAAGAAGCAGCCGCCCGAACATCCAAAAAGGAGGCGCGCACGGTTTGAACACCTATCTCTACATTGCCATTATGGCGCTGACCACCTATGCCATCCGTGTCCTGCCGCTGACGCTGATCCGAAAACCGATCAAAAGCCGCTTTCTGCGCTCGTTTTTATACTACGTGCCCTATGTGACGCTTGCCGTCATGACCTTCCCTGCCATCACCACGGCGACGGATTCCCCGATCGCGGGTGCCTGCGCAATGGTCGCAGGCATTGCCGGCGCGTGGCTGGGGCTGGGGCTTCTGCCGGTATCCATGCTGTGCTGTATCACGGTGCTTGTTCTGCAGGCTGTTTTGTAACTCTGTTTTCTTGAAAAAGAGCCATCCGATTCCGGACTTTGGTCACGAAATCGGATGGCTCTTTCGGTTAAATCAGGATGCAGGATACCTCGCCTGCCCGCTTTTGAGCTGCAATTGCAGCTTATCGGCAATGAGGGCGATGAACTCGGAGTTGGTGGGCTTGCCTTTGGTGTTGGAGACGGTGTAGCCGAAGAATTTTTGCAGCG
>ERZ838577.423-NODE-423-length-69309-cov-8.183672_pt1 | contig 69309 bp, 36 predicted proteins | sample MGYA00519682_ERZ838577 | MGnify/ENA primary metagenome ERZ838577 (study PRJEB31850, sample SAMEA3708838) | human gut metagenome | biome: human gut; feature: human-associated habitat; material: faeces | place: China | collected 2014 ... | reverse complement strand
GAGCTGAAAGAACTGGTATTAACCCTTCTACAAAGGCAACTATTACTATTCCTGCAAAGAAAGTAGCTAAGTTTAAAGCTGGTGCTGAATTGTCTGCAGCTGTTGAATAAGATATCATAGTTGAAAGAAATTAGAAAGAGGAGACGTATACGTCTCCTTTTTTTGTATCTTTGCGCGCAAGAAACAACTTGATTATGAAGATAGAAGATAAACTTGTAGCGTCCGTCATTAGCGGACTGAAAGCACTCTACAGTCAGGAAGTCCCTGAAAAAATGGTGCAAATTCAAAAGACCAAAAAAGAATTTGAAGGACATCTGACGCTGGTCGTGTTCCCTTTTCTGAAAATGTCAAGAAAAGGACCGGAACAGACGGCGCAGGAAATCGGTGAATATCTGAAGGTGAACGAACCGGCAGTAGCAGCTTTTAATGTGATAAAAGGTTTCCTGAACTTGACTATCGCATCGGCTACGTGGATCGATTTGCTGAATGAAATTCAGGCTGACGAACAATATGGTCTGGTGAAAGCTACCGAAACTTCGCCATTGGTGATGATTGAGTATTCTTCTCCGAATACAAACAAACCTCTTCATTTAGGTCATGTGCGTAATAACCTTTTAGGTAATGCATTGGCTAACATTGTGGCGGCAAATGGTAATAAGGTAGTAAAAACAAATATCGTAAACGATCGTGGTATCCATATCTGTAAATCCATGCTGGCATGGAAGAAATATGGAAACGGTGAAACCCCGGAAACTTCCGGCAAGAAAGGTGACCACCTCGTTGGCGATTATTATGTATCTTTCGATAAGCATTATAAAGCAGAGGTAAAGGAACTTATGACTGAGTTTACGGCACAGGGAATGAGTGAGGATGAAGCTAAGGCGAAAGCGGAAGCTGCTTCTCCCTTGATGCAGGAAGCTCGTGAAATGTTGGTGAAGTGGGAAGCCGGCGACCCGGAAATACGCGGATTGTGGGAAATGATGAATAACTGGGTGTATGCTGGATTTGATGAGACTTACCGGAAAATGGGTGTCAGCTTCGACAAGATATATTATGAATCCAACACTTATCTCGAAGGGAAGGAGAAGGTTATGGAAGGGCTGGAAAAAGGTTTCTTTTTCAAAAAAGAGGACGGATCTGTTTGGGCGGATCTGACTGCTGAAGGTTTGGATCATAAGTTGCTTCTTCGTGGCGATGGTACATCTGTTTATATGACGCAAGATATCGGTACAGCTAAACTTCGCTTTGCAGACTATCCTATTGATAAGATGATTTATGTAGTAGGTAATGAGCAAAACTATCATTTTCAGGTGCTTTCTATTCTGCTTGACAAACTCGGTTTTGAGTGGGGCAAGAGCCTGGTTCACTTCTCTTATGGAATGGTAGAGTTGCCGGAGGGCAAGATGAAATCTCGTGAAGGTACGGTGGTGGACGCTGATGACCTAATGGAAGAAATGATTGCCACTGCTAAAGAAACTTCACAGGAACTTGGCAAATTGGATGGTTTGACACAGGAAGAAGCTGATGATATTGCCCGTATCGTCGGTCTGGGTGCATTGAAATATTTCATTTTGAAAGTAGATGCGCGTAAAAATATGACGTTTAATCCGAAAGAGTCTATCGACTTCAATGGTAATACAGGCCCGTTTATTCAATATACTTATGCTCGTATTCAGTCTGTGCTTCGTAAAGCTGCCGAATCGGGTATTGTGGTTCCCGGACAGATTCCTGCTGGTATTGAATTGAGCGAAAAAGAAGAGGGGCTGATTCAAATGGTTGCCGACTTTGCTGCTGTTGTCAAGCAGGCAGGGGAAGATTACAGCCCGTCTATTATTGCGAATTATACTTATGATTTGGTGAAAGAATACAACCAGTTCTACCATGACTTCAGTATTTTGCGCGAAGAGAACGAAGCGGTGAAAGTGTTCCGTATCGCTCTGTCGGCTAATGTGGCCAAAGTCGTGCGTTTGGGTATGAGTTTACTGGGTATTGAAGTACCTTCCAGAATGTAAGACATTCTCTGAACAAAATATCTTTCTACGGGGTTTCTTCATTATGTATATAATGAAAGGAATCCCATTAGATCATTTTATAAATATGTTGCGTGTCATATGATTCCCCTCTCTCTTTGTTTGATAGAGTGTATACCGATAGGGGATTTAAGGTAGGATAAAGTAAAAAAGAAAGGCAGACAAAGTTCAAGCCTTGCCTGCCCGATTCTGTTTCTTATGCTGATAATTGTTATTTCTTAGGATACTTATACCAGTCTTTAGCTTGTGCACCATTAGATTTAACCCATGTCGCAAACTTCGGATACGATTCGTCTATTCTTATACCTTCCTCGGGGATCGGGAATTCACTAACCGGCATATTGAGTGCAAACGGCATCAGATCTATTGAAACATAATATAAATCTTCTTCTGGCCTGGATACGTCTTTTCCTGTTCCTAATAATGAAAGATCGGCTTTATCAGTAGGAGGATATTTTACCAAGTGCACTTCTCTACCTCTGGCTTGGCCAGATCCTACGAAGATAAACGGATTGTAAGGTGGCAATATACTTTTCGAAGTAACATCATTTACTTGGATAGTTACAGTGTATTTCCTGGCTTTTTCTTCTTTATTATCAAATATTGCCATATTATCAAATAGCAAGATTGTAGGATGTGATTGACCAGCCTCTGTTTCTCCGGGCATATATTGGGATTTGGGCGCATACGAAGGGCTTTCAATAGTAACTTTGCTAATATCGCTATTAGTAGTGTTATGCAATTGATAACCAAAACCATTCACTAAATAACCTCCACGATGTAATGGAGTGAACTCGTCAACAACCTTATAGATACGATTAGTCAGTATTGATTTATATACTTTACTGGTATATCGTATCATTACGTCATTCATATCGTAATCTCCCTGCTCCGGCCATAAGTCTTCGAATGTCAATATCCCGGAATAAGAAGTATAGTTGTCTTCATCAGTTGGACCTTCCGGATCTGTTGGTAACTCGGGAATTACACCTTCATCAATAGCATTTTTTTCGGCTATGTGAACATAGAAAATTGCATCACAGTAATCGAGGTCTATGTTGTCCTCAAATCCGATAGCAACAATCTGATTAGATTTACTGTCCCGTAACGATATGGTTCTTTGTCTTTGTACGCCATCCTTTCCCGGTTCATTCAAAATTGTGGTGGAGTATCGAGGGCCCATTCCTTTTACGAGATCGCCTTGTGAATCTCCGTTTGAAGGTGTGCTTCTGAATCCCATACCTTGCAGATACCAGCCAATAGTGACGCCCTTAGGAAATTTGTCTTCAAATTTTCCCGTGTCTTCATTCCAGTATTTTAGTTTAACTTCATCACCACAGACTAAAGCTCCTACTCCGGCTGTTTTATAAATAGGAGAAGCATTTGGGAATGCTAATATCCTTTTGATGTTTTCTATGGTCGGTATTTCGCTGGTCGGATAAGTGTAATACCCTACTGTATTATACCATGCGGCACTACTGTTAACAAATACTAGACTAACTTCTGTATCTTTAGTGATAGGGATATCTGATATCATATCACCATTAAAGAACTCAGGATAGTTATCATGAATGTTCCTTCCTCCCGCTTTGTCGAAGATGCTTTTTATATTATAAAGTACATCAGCAGGAGGAATATTCTTTTCTTTTGATAAGTTATTGGGACGTCCGTTGTCATCCCAGTCCATACCAGGCAGCAGTGTCCAGACATCCAAATATTTGTGCTGATTGGCTGTTGCCCCTCTGCTTATCGGGGTTGATGCTTTTTCAAGCAGGGACTTAACATAGTCATTTTGGTTGAAAGAAATACGATGATCGGCGTTAATTGTTAGTTTTACCGGAGATGCTGTACCTAGATAGTCGGATGATAGCCATACTTCTGAGATATCAGCCGGTATACTTATTCCATCTTCACTAAATTTACCATGTTTGTCAGTTGCAGCCCGATAAAAGGGTTCTACTTCTTTTTTCTTCCAACTACCATCTTTGTCATTTACTTCGATCGGATCTTGGTCATAAATCTCAAAAAGAACCGTATATTCTTCCTTAAAGCCATAGTCAATATCTAAGGCTAAACTTTGATTCATGTCGAAATCAAAGAACTGTTCTTTGGGAATCTTCTCGGGTTCTTGAAATAAATCACGTTCATTGTCTACACAACTACATATCAATGGGATACAAAATATGCCCATTAATGTCTTTACAAATATTGTTTGTTTCATATGTTAATGAAATATAAAGATATTAATGGGCAAATATAGAAATAAACCGAAAGCTTTCCAAAAGATATTTACTTCTTTTTTGCAAATTTCTTTTTTGGTGCTGAGGTAACACCTTTCTCGTCCTGTATCCTGATTAATTCCATGCAACTATGCAGGCTTAAATCTTGTGGGACAATATCTTTAGGAATCTTATAGTTATTACCTTTATATGCTATATATGGTCCGTAACGACCATTCAGAATTTCCAATTCTGGTTCTTCTGCGAACTTCTTGATGTGGCGTTCGGCTTCCTTTGTGCGTTTCTCTAGAATCAGTTGTTCCGCCTCTTCTAAAGTAATTTCCATGGGATCCATCGTTTTCGGGAGCGATACATACACCTTATTATGTAGTACATACGGACCGAAACGACCAATACCTACACTGACTGTCTTTCCTTCATATTCGCCTAACGTACGGGGCAGCTTGAACAATTCCAGCACTTCTTCCAATGTGATCGTTTCTATGGACTGACCTTTTTTCATTTGTGCAAAACGTGGCTTTTCTTCATCTTCCGCCGTACCGATTTGCGCCATAGGACCAAAACGTCCGATTTTTACCGAAACAGGTTTACCTGTTTCCGGTTCCTCACCCAAAATACGTTCGCCTACTTTATGTTCAGTCTTTATTGCCAAAGTGTTTTCTACTGACGGGTGGAATTGGTCGTAGAAGGTTTTCAGAATTGAAGTCCATTTCACTTCTCCTTCGGCAATTTCATCGAACTCTTTTTCTACACTAGCTGTAAAGTTATAATCCAGAATATCAGGGAAATATTCGGTGAGGAAATCATTTACTACCGTTCCGGTATCCGTAGGGAATAACTTGGCCTTTTCTGTTCCGGTAATTTCAGTATGATTTTCGTCTTTGACTTGTTGGTCTTTTAATGTCAGCACATTGAACATCCGTTCTTCTCCGTCTTTATTGCCTTTTTCCACATATTCGCGATTCTGAATCGTGGAAATGGTAGGCGCATACGTAGATGGGCGACCGATTCCCAGCTCCTCCAATTTACGTACAAGACTTGCTTCGGTATAGCGCGGTGGGCGTTGGGTAAAACGTTCGGTTGCAACGATAGAACCGTGTTCCAGTTTCTGACCTTTTTTCAGAGGAGGCAACAGATTACTTTCATCCTCTTGTTCATTTTCATCGTCATAAGATTCACGGTATACACGCAAGAATCCATCGAATTTAATAACTTCACCGATAGCTGTAAAGACTTCACTACTACTGCTAATTGATATTGTAACAGTTGTCTTTTCCAGTTCCGCATCTGCCATTTGTGAGGCAATGGTACGTTTCCATATCAAGTCGTACAGTTTTTTCTCCTGCGCTGTCCCTTCGATGGACTGGTTTTCCATATAGGTAGGACGGATTGCTTCATGTGCCTCCTGTGCCCCTTTGGTTTTCGTTTCAAAGTGACGAGGATGCACATAACGTTCACCCATCATTTTGATGATAGCATCCTTACTGCCTATGGTTGCAAATTCCGACAAGTTCACGGAGTCGGTACGCATATAGGTGATAAATCCCGATTCGTACAAACGTTGGGCAATCATCATAGTTTGCGCCACCGTATAGCCTAATTTGCGTGCAGCTTCCTGTTGCAATGTCGAAGTTGTGAACGGAGCAGGAGGTGTTTTCTTTAACGGACGGGTAGTAATATCTTCGATAGCAAAATTAGCTCCTTTACATGCGTTGAGGAATGCTTCTGCTTCTTTCTTCGTTTTGATACGGTGGGCCAGTTCGGCTTTCATCTCCACTAGTTTCCCATCAGTGTCGGGCACAAGGAAAACGGCGGTCACACGGTAAGCTGCTTCCGATTTGAAAGCATGGATTTCGCGTTCGCGCTCAACAATCAGTCGAACGGCAACCGATTGTACACGTCCTGCCGAAAGCGCCGGTTTCACTTTTCTCCAAAGTACAGGAGACAGTTCAAAACCTACGATACGGTCCAGAATACGTCGTGCTTGCTGTGCATTCACGAGGTTAATGTCAATATCACGTGGTTGTTCGATTGCTTTTAAGATAGCACTTTTCGTAATTTCATGAAATACGATTCGTTTTGTGTTTTCCGGTTTTAGTTTTAAGACCTCATACAGATGCCAGGCGATAGCCTCTCCCTCGCGGTCCTCATCGGATGCGAGCCATACGGTTTCTGCCTCTTTCGCTTCTGCTTTCAGTGTGCTAACCAGAGCCTTTTTGTCTGCCGGAATTTCATAATTGGGTTTAAAATTCTTCTCTACGTCGATACTGAACTCTTTTTTCTTCAGATCGCGTATATGTCCGTAACTTGAAAGGACTTTGAAATCTTTCCCAAGAAACTTTTCAATCGTTTTTGCTTTTGCCGGAGACTCGACAATGACAAGGTTTTTCTGCATAATTCTTTCTTTTATAATGGCTTGTACCACAATATTTGGGCACAAAAGTAAAAAAAAAGATTCTCCCTACCTTATAATATAAGGAGAATCTAATGTTTTTTAGTAAAATAACGTCAGCCCGATATAAATCAGTTATAACTATAAATTTTCTTTTTCAGCGTATAGAAGTATTCGTAGGAGGTGGAAGAACATACCAACGGTTATGCTAAATTCATGTTTAAATAGGTTCGAAATTAATTCGTATTTTATATACGGAAGAAAAAGTACTTTACTTATAATTAGAATTTGAAATAAAACAGTGCTATTAAAATAAAATTTATTATATTTACAAATCGTATTGTATGTCTTACTAAATATGAGTAAAGTTTTGTTAAAAATATATTTAATATTCTTCTTTGTCGGAATGGCTCATTCCATTCGAAGCCAATCCCCTTACTATTATTATAAACAGCTTGGAATTAAAGAAGGACTTTCGCAGTCAAGAGTACAATGTATCTTGAATGATCATAGAGGCTATTTATGGATTGGTACAGAGTCTGGTTTGAATTGTTACGATCGCGATCATTTGAAACACTATTTGCATCGGCCGGAGGACGAAAGTACATTGCCCTCAGATAATATAATTTTTATAGCGGAAGATTCTTTGCATAATTTGTGGGTAGCCACAACAGTTGGTATTTGTCTTTATAATAGAGGCCATGATAACTTTAAAACTTTATCAAGTAATGGTAAACCTATTTATGTTGCTTCCAGTTTATTGGTAGAAGGGGGAATTTTGTTGGGTGGGTCAGGTGATATTTATAAATATACTTATGCCACTAATAAACTTGAACCTTTATATTATGCAAAGGATCCTGCTTATTATGTTCCTTTTTGGGAGATGGTGCGTTACGATGACGAACATATCTTGCTTAACTCATGTTGGAATGGCATATATTCTTTCAATATTAAAACCCACGAACTGAAGAAGGTAGATGCTTTTACCGGAAAGAGTTATACTACTATTTTCTTAGATTCCCATAAGCGTCTGTGGGTGAGCGTTTATGGTAGTGGGCTGTACTGCTATCAAGAAGGTAAACTTTTGAAACATTTTACAACATCCAATTCCTCTCTGACGTACGATGTCATTCATGATATTATGGAGAAAGATAATCAGCTTTGGGTGGCAACTGATGGTGGCGGAATTAACATCATTTCCTTGGATGATTTTTCGTTTGCCAACATTCAGCAAAAGCAGGATGATGTTCACTCCTTTCCTGCCAATACCATTTATCGGCTTTATTTGGATTCTGCCAATAATATGTGGGCGGGCAGTATCCGCAGAGGGTTGATTGGTATAAGAAATGTATTTGCTTGTTCTTATCAGAATGTTCCTTTTGGCAATTTATATGGGTTGAGCAATCAGACCATCAATAGTTTTTTCCAAGATAGTGATGGAATGGTTTGGGTGGGGACTGATGGCGGTGGAATCAATAGGTTTGATCCGTTAACGGGAACTTTTAAGCATTATCCTTCTACTATGCATGAAAAGGTGGTTTCTATTGTCGAATATACCCCTGATGAATTATTATTTTCCTCTTTCAACGAGGGACTCTTTATTTTTCATAAGCAAACGGGACGGGTACGTCCTTTTGTTCTGGTCGATAAAGAAACAAATGATCGTGAATGTATTGACGGTTTCTCTGTCAACATCCGACGGGTAACGCCAGACAAGATTCTTTTCAGTGGCCAACATATTTTTATATACGATACTACTCGTCGTAAATTTGAGATTGTAGCCACTATGGGAAGAGAATACGAACGAAATTCGCCCTTGATCATAGCTACTGTGGGTACGAAAACTTATCTTACCGATTTGAAAAATATCTGCGAATATGATTCCTCGGAAGGGATTTTCAGGACGATTTATCAGGGGAAATATATCATTAATGATGCATCGCGTGACCAGGATGGCGTTTTCTGGTTAGCGTCTACCGAAGGCTTGGTACGTTACGATCCACGAACAGGAGAGAGCGAGTTGATCAAGACGAGTTTGTTTCAAGAGGTATCTTCTGTTGTAACTGATAACCAACATCGGATATGGGTAGGAACAAGACGATATTTGTTCGTTTATTCTTCTCTCACTCGGAACTTTGTTACATTGGACGAGGTGGACGGGGTTTTGCCTAACGAATATCTTTTTCAGGCCACTCTTCTTGCTCATAATGGAGATGTTTTTCTAGGTGGTACTATGGGGATGACAGTGATAAATTCTGGCTTTCATTTAGAAACGGAAGAAGATCATACTGTTGAATTACTAGATGTATTACTGAATGGTTTGCCTGTCCCATTATCCGAGAAGCGGGAGAAAGCTATTGAAACTATTCGGGTTCCATGGGACTTTTCCTCTCTGCAACTGAAAGTCCTGTTGAACGAGGGAGATGTGTTTCGTAAAAACTTTTTCCGGTTTAATATTGAAGGAATCGGGCAGGACTTGGCTAATTTCAATTCCAACTCTTTGGTTATTAATTATCTACCGATAGGGGAGTATACAATTACTGCTTCTTATTATACTCGTAATGGGGGGTGGAGTGTGAAACAGCCGATTCTTCATGTCGTGGTTGTTTCCCCTTGGTGGAAGAGCAATTGGTTTTATGCGGGGTTATGTATATTGGTGGGAATAGTAGTTTATGGCATTACTTTCTATTTTTATCGAAAAAAGAAAGCCAAACAGAAACGGGAGATTCTGCGTCTGAAAAACAAAATGTATGAAGAGAAAATTAATTTCTTAACGAACATCAGTCATGAGCTTCGTACGCCTCTTACGCTGATTTGTGCACCGTTGAAGCGTATTATTAATCATGAATCAGGTAGTGATCGTGAGGTAGAAAAATTGTTAGTCCCAATTTATAAGCAAGCACACCAAATGAAGAACATTATCGACATGGTACTTGACGTGCGGAAACTGGAGGAGGGAAAAGATATGTTACATATCCTGCCCTACTCTCTGAATGAGTGGGTACGGTCTGTCGGAGATAAATTTGCCGATGAATATCGCGTGAAGGGTATTTGGCTGGAATATGAACTGGATGAGCGCATAGGGAAGGTTCCTTTTGATAAGAATAAGTGTGAGTTCGTTCTTTCCAACTTCCTGATGAATGCACTCAAGTTCAGTGAATCAAATACTACTACTACGCTAATCACCTGTCTGTTGGAGGGAGAAGGACGGGTACGGGTTTCTGTCAAGGACGAAGGAATGGGGTTGAATATGGTGGATACAGATTCTCTTTTCTCTAGTTTCTATCAAGGGATACATGAGAAGGGAGGGAGTGGTATCGGACTTTCTTATGCGAAGAGCCTTATTGCTCATCATAAGGGAAAAGTGGGTGCTTCGAATACAGAAGGAAAAGGGGCGGTATTCTATTTTGAGTTACCGTTATTGGCGGATACATATGGACGACAAGAACTGTTGCGGGCAGATACGTCTACAGGAGTGGAAGTGAATGAACAAGACAAGATTGATTATACATTCTTAAAGAAATATGCGGTGATGGTGGTAGAAGACACTTCTGAATTACGAAACTATTTGAAAGAAACGTTGAGTAATTATTTTGCTCGTGTATACGTTGCTAAAGAAGGTAAAGAAGGGTTGGAGCAGATTAAAGACCGATTGCCTGACATTATCATCAGTGATGTCATGATGCCTCGGATGAATGGGTTTGAACTATGCAAGGAAGTGAAGACTAATTTGAAAATCAGTCATATTCCATTCATTTTATTAACTGCCTATCATAATTCACAAAATATGTACACCGGTTATAAGACTGGGGCGGATGTCTTTTTTCCGAAGCCTTTCGAGATAGATAGCTTGCTGGCGCTAATTCATAACCAACTACGGCAGCGTGAACAGATCAGGATACGCTATAAGGATGACAAATTGTTGACACATAAGGATATGAGTTTCAGTAATGCTGATGAGACTTTTCTGCTGAAGTTGAATACATTGATTGCGGACAACATGAGCAATCCGGAACTGGATGTTGCGTTTTTGGCTACTAATATGTGTATCAGTCGCTCATTGTTGTTTAATAAAGTGAAAACTATCACAGGTATGGGGATTGTAGATTATGTGAATAAGCAGCGTATTGAACGGTCTATCGTGTTGCTTACAACCACCACTATGAATATTACCGAGATTTCTGAAGTAGTTGGCTTCTCCTCCTTGCGTTATTTTAGCAAGGTTTTCAAATCTATAAAAGGAGAGATTCCTTCTGCTTACCGGAAACAGGATAAAGTGGGAGGCGACACCTGTTTGTGATTGATGTTAGAAAACCGATTGTAACAATGAGAGGAATGAAAATCATAAAGTATGTTTATGCTTTCATTCCTCTTCCTTTAAGAAGTCCCTAAAAACTTAGTTCTACCTTAATCAGAAAAACTATTTATTCAGTTTGCTAACCTTTACCCAATCTATTTCCATAATGGCAGGTAGATCGGTGTCATCAATAGGACCTGCCCATGAATCTGCGTTTCCTCCAAGTCCCATATTCAGAATGATATAGAAAGAAGAATCTTTGGTGAACGGCCATTGTTTCATTTCTTCTTCATTTGCCAGCTTGAGGTTCTCATAAGAGAAAGTCTTCTGGTCATTGACAAAGAACGTTATTTTATCTTCTGTCCATTCTACGGCATAGATATTCCAGTCCTCGTAGTTGCATGTTACCGATGTCGAGTTGATAGGATCTTTGATGTTCAAGTCGTAGGTATAGTGGGTATGCACTGTCTGATAAATCACATCTTCTTGCCGGATATGCTCCATTATGTCAATCTCACCGCCATTCGGCCAACTACTGTATAAGGGAGCAGACTTTTGAGGCATCAGCCAGATAGCAGGAAAGGCTCCGTCAGGGTGTCTGGGGATTCTCGCTCTGACTTCAACACGCCCGAAGGTGAAGTCTACCTTACCTATTGACTCGATACCGCCGGCACGATATTCATTACCTATTTTTTCTGCCTTTAGTATCAGTTTGCCATCTTCTACATATGCTTGGTCGTAGCTTTCGGACATCTCGTCGCACCAGTCTGATGTTGATTTTTGACAGAGTACCCAGCTGTTGGGGTTGGGAATGCCATTTACGTTGAAATCGTCTATAAAGATAATGTCTTTCAACGTTTCGTCATACTTCGGTAGTACGATGGTATAAGTAGTCGACTGATTGTTCGCGGTGGTGACAGTCACCTTTTGCTCTTTCTGCCAGTTTTGTATAAAGGTAGCGGGGTCTGGTGAAATGCTCGCTCCGTCCATCAATGTATAATCCACGCCAGTGATGACATTCGCATTTTCGATGGTTCCGATTTCTATCTTGTGGGTGGTTTGGTCTATCTTTCCGTGATAATAGGAGGTAGTACCCGTTTGTACATTATTCACTACTACGGCAAAAGCTGTAAGCGGATAGTTAGTCTTTTTTTGAGTGACGTACTTCGTTTCATCGTCCAGACAAGCAAAACAGGAAATACCGATGAATGTCAGGCTCAATATAAATAATAATTTTTTTTTCATCATACTCTTTTGGTTTTATGTATTATGAGTTTAATAAGCACTTACCCGAATTGTTGTTGGCAAGCGGGCAAGCACTTTTTGACTAAAGAATCAGTCTCCCCAGTTTAACGGAGCCACATATTCCCATTTAGTAAATACGAGACTGCCGCTTGTTGCTCTGACAAGGAAAGTTCCGCCGGAGCTAAGTTGCGAGAATGGCACTTTCCACGTGTCGCCTGTTCCGTCTGCATCGCTCACACCATCGCTGGTTGCTTTGGCGATTATCTTATTGTTCAGTATCCATTCGGTGTAGAGCCAGCTGCCGGTAGGTGTTACGCTCTCTTGGAGTTCAAACGACAGTACATTGGGTTGACTGGAATCTACAGTGTGGCGGCAATCAGATCTATCATCGAACACATCACTACACCAAGGTCTCGTACTTAGGAGGGTTATATTGTCACTGACATGGAAACGAAGTTCCACATCTCCCCACATAAAGAAGAGTTCGAAGTTGGCATTGAAAGGTTCGAAGTAGAAGTTGTAACGTCCGGGCATCAAGCTGCCGGGACCATATTGAGTACCTAACGTAACATCCATGTTGTGTACCTCAGGACGTTTGGGATTGGCCTGCTTGAACTTCACGGTCTTGGTCAGCGGTGTAGCGCCTTCGGCGGCTTTGGTTGCCAGTATGATTGTTCCCGTACGAACGCTGGACCCCGTATGTTCGGATACTTTGATTACCAGTTCTTCAGAACCGGAGAAAGAAGTTTTCTCGAAATCGTACCATGTATCGTCCAGTTCATTCTCTTTATAAACAGTCCATTCTGCATTGGATTCTATGGAGATTTTGAGCTCCTGCTCTTGCTCATAGATGGCAAACCACTTACCGTTCACTGGTGTTTCCGGTGTCAGCAGCACGCCGTCTTGTGTGCATTTCACTTCCATGGCAACTTTTCCGTGGCGGTCGTAAATGGTTACTACACCCGTTCTCATTTCACCTGTGTTGGGGGTAGCCTCTACTGTAATCTGTCCGTTTTGCTCGCCTTCAATCTTCCCGTCGTTACCTCGGATAGAAAGCCAGATGTCACCTTCTGTCACCTTAGCACTCCACTTCTGGTTACTGAGCACATTGAATGTCATAGCATCGCCTTCTTGGTTAATCATCTCTACGTCCTCTACATTCAGATAGGCAGTACCTTTCTGAGTGAGTACAAAGCGTTTGCCTGTCCAATAGTCACTCTTGATGTGAATGGTATCTATACGGTCGTCCAGTGCGGTATTCTCTTTGCAGGCAACAGTTACAGTATAGGTCTTACCAGCTTCACCCGTTGAGGGTGAAAGGGTATACCAGTCATATTTTCCGAAGACTTCCCATGAGTCAGTAGACTTGACTTCGAAAGAGAAAGGCTCCGGATTGGAGGCTTGGATCACGTAAGAGTCTTCTACTCTATAACGCAAGTCGACCCACTTCTCTGCTTTGTCCTCTTCGCAGCTCTGCAACAGTAAACCAGTTGTAGGCAATGTCAAAAGCGGTAAAGCCCAGTATATTGCTTTATGTATAATTGATTTCATATTCACTTTATGTTTTTAGTATTATTCATAAGACTCAAAGTTGATAGATTTGAATGTCATTGTACAAATCTGGTCTGTTTCACTTTCAAATCCGAAGTAGAACTGTTGTCCACGGAAATTCGGATTGACCGCATAAATGTCCGTCTTATTTTTCATCCGTGCTACCTCTTGTTCGTTGACGTAAAGTATTAGACATATTTTGCCTTCATTTTCCGGATCGTCTTTGGCTTCAATGGCAATAGATTTAACGTCATTGATGTTTATATTAAAGTTTTGTAGTTTAAAGTAAGCTCCGTCCCATGCATCAATGTTTGAAGTCATCTCTGAACTTTCCGGTCTCAACCATGCTTTGATATAACCGGAGCCATCTCCCCAAGTCCATGTATCTCCGTTAAGCTCGATTGCTCCATTACTGTCCGGTATATCCACTTTGTCAAATTCCCAAGCAACTTTTCCTTTTCTGAATCCAAAATTGGATACAAATCTGGCTGCGCCTTTACTTTGGATAGTAGTATATCCTGTCACCGGATCTACGGTCTCCTCTCCTCTGTTTAGAGACATATTTCTGGGTTGTGTCACTTCAATAGGCACGCCTTCAAATCCCGGAACATTCATTTTAGGATACAGTAAGATGTGTCCGGTACGCGGAACGAATAAATTATTAAACGTAGTAGACAGTTTTAACCGATTGCCGTCTGCTTCTGCACTCAGCCATTCTTTGTATTCAGCCGGAATTTCTATTTTCCATTCTACACTAGAGTTGATTTCTATTGTTTTCTCTCCACCTTCTCCGCTCATTGTGTTAACAGCATCTTCTTCATTCTTGGTTTCAATCACAATACCATCTTGGGTAATAGTGAATGTCTCCTCCTGAAAAGCCGTTTTCACGGTGATTTCCGCACTTCTTATTGCTCCTGTATTTTGGGGGACAGTAATTGTAATGTTCTCTTTCTCACCGTTCTCATTTCCCGTACCGGATGTTTTATCGATATTCTCAAGGAACTGAGTCGTAGTAATGATTTCCCACGGTTTATTGGAAATGATATTAAATGAAACCATGCCTCCTTCGGTAGGAACGATATCCGTAGGACGAATTACTACCAAGTCTTCTTTAGAAGCTTGTTCGATAGTTACTACCTTAGTTCCCTCAATGCCTTCAGCCTTGATGAACAGTTGAGCTGTACGCATTTGTTTTCCCACATTATTTTCGAGAGTTACTACAATCTCCGAAACCAGTGAACTTGCTGCACTCATAGTGGGAGTGGGTTTGCACCACTGTTGATTACTCTCGATTGTCCAAGGGGTGTTTGAACTGATATTAAAAACGATGTTGCTGGGAGAAGTTGCCAAAGCGGTATAAGCCTCCAGTGCATCTATCTGGATGTTGAGGGGTCCTTCCGGCTGTGAGTCGATATCGAACTCCTGACATGCTACGAAACTGAATGTGCACAATGCAAGAATCAGTTGCAATAATGTGTTGTTATATAACTTTTTCATATATCATATTTACTATTAGATTAGACAATAAATTACCATCCTGCATTTTGAGGATTTAAGTTTGTATTTTTGTACAGCTCGCTCTGAGGTATAGGATAGAGATACATGCAGTCTCTCCATGTGCGGCTTTCATAAAGGTTTTTATAAAAACTCAGTGTGCCGTTCTGTTGTTTTTCAATCTTCACTCCGTACAGTTCGCGCTGGGTAGTATCAGCTATTTTCCACCTGCGTACATCCCAAAAACGGTGATCTTCGAAGGCAAATTCTACGCGCCATTCATTGTACAGACGTTCCAAGAATTCTTCTTTTCCCATAGAAGTAAGTAGCGGCATGTCGGCATTCTTTCTTACTTCGTTGATAGCCCACAATGCTGAATACACATAAGTCTCATCAGTGTAGTCGACATCATTGAAAGCGTTAACCATGGATTCTGCATAGGTGAGCAAGGTTTCCGCATAACGGTAAATTGCCCAATAGTGCTTGTTGGCTGATTCCCTGCCCGGTTCAAAACTGGTACCTTCCTGAATGTACCGGCGCAGAAAATAACCGGTGGGCGAACCTCCTTCTGACACAATACCATCATCGACACCTCCTTTGAACGTTTCTACCGTACTCTCTTTAAATGTCATGCCATTGGCGAGAATTGTGCGATAGAATCGTTTGTCACGGTTTTCATAAGGAGCTTGCGGATTGAAATCGGGGTCATCGCAAACCCAACCGGTATTTTCCAGTGTCACTCTATAACCGTTGGCGGTTTCAAAGGCGTCCACCAGATTTTGTGACGGGAAGTTGCCGTAAGCAATCATGGAAGTGCGTGCCCCGTAAGTGAAACGAAGAGGAAAATTATATCTCTCGAAGTTTGTAGCTTCAGCATTGAGTCTCATCAGTACCACTTCTTTTGATGCGAAGTTGTTGGCACTCTCTTGACCGTCAAGGGAGTAAAGTCCTGTATTCATGATGTCCAATGCAGCTTTGGCGGATTGCTTCCATAATTCGGTATCCATAGAAGGATTATGTAAGCGGCTGGCTGCATATAATAATGCTTTTGATTTCACCGCCATTGCAAAACCTCTGGTTACTCTGCCTATCTCCGCTCCCGGTTCGTTTACATAATCATCCGGTAAGTTGTTAGCAGCCTCGTTACATTCGTTGACAATAAAATTAATCACCTCGGCAAATGGTGTTTTACCAATAGTGTTCGCTTCTTCTTCTGTAAGCACTTCCAATGGCATGGCGATATCACCATAGCGGCGTGCCAGCTCAAAAAAGTAGTGTGCGCGCAGCACTCTGGCCTCGTAAGGGAAGTATTTCAATTGCTTCATCCAATTCTGATATTGTCCGTCGTGTTCATAACGCGAGAAGTCCACTTGTGCAATCTCTGTAAGAAAACTATTGGCGGCACGGATGCCACGATAGAGCGTCCAAGCGTCATCATACGTTTTGATGGGTGACCAATTGCCGTTGTTCGCGTTTTGGATGTTGGCGGCGTAAGCTCCGAACTCACCGTCGTCTGAGGCACAGTCACGCATGGAATAACTCTCTTCGGAAAAGATTCCTTCAGTTGCGAAATACGCATATCCTTGCGGCATATATGAGTATACGTGGGACAGCATATCTTTGCTTGTACCGAAGTACTTATACATGTCTTCTTTTGTCTTCAAACCGTTTGTTTCATCAAAATCGAGATAATTGCACGAAGCAAGGCTCAACGAAGACAAAACGGTTAAGATGATGTATTTGGTTCTCATAATGTTCATTTACTTTACATTAAAAATTAAGTTTCACACCCGCCCAATAGCTCCTTGCAGACGGATAAGCGATACCAAGTTGTTCGGGATCGGCAAAATGGATGTTATCTAGCGAGAACAAGTTAGTGCCTTGCACGAATACTTGTAAATCGGCAAAACGGGTCTGAGATTTCGGAAATGTATAAGCTACCAGCAGGTTCCGTAATTTCAGGAACGAACCGTCACGATACCACAATGAACTGGCACGGTAGTTGTTCTGGTTTTCCTGTGTAGTCAGTCTCGGCATAGTAGCTTTGGCTTTGTTCTCCGGTGTCCAGTAAACTTCCTCGTTCAGGAACGTGTTCGAGATGTTTCCGTTGTCCACAAGCGGTCGGTAAAGCGGGCTGTCAAGTAGAGAGACTGTTACACCGGTCATTCCTTGGAAGTCGGCAGAGAGTTCGAATCTTTTATAGGAGAAATTCAGATTGAATCCGAAGTAGAAACGTGGTAGTGAGGAACCGAACATTTTTACCACATCTTTTTCATCAATGCGGTTATCACCGTTTTGGTCTTTATACTTCACGTCACCGGGAGCGATGCCTGAGAATGTTTGCTGCGGGCTGTTGTTGATTTCCTGCTGACTGTTGAAGAATCCTATTGCTTCCAGACCGTACATCTGTCCCACACGGTTGCCTTTGGTGTACAAGTAGTCATACTCTTGATAGGCTTGGTTTACATTGACTACTTCCGAGTTCAAGTACGACATGGTTGCTCCGATACTGTAATGGAAATCACCGGCTTTGTCATTCCAGTTCAAAGAGGCATCAAATCCTCTGTATTTATAGATTCCTTCGTTTACTTGCCCCACCGTGACACCGATGATGCCGGACGTGGAATTGGCGCCGGACACAAGTATATCCGAACGTTTCTCGTAGAAACCTTCCACAGTAGCATTTAACCGGTTGTTGAGAGCGGAAAGATCAAATCCGAAAGTCGCTTTTTGGGATTTCTCCGCTACCAATCCGACTACCGGCAAGTTACCTTCGCTACCTCCTGAAACGCTTCCGGCGTTTTCGCCGAAGTTGTAACCTGCAGCATAACCGTATGACTGGCGCCATAATTCGTGGCTCAAGTTTCCATCCCAACCGGAAAGACCATAGGAGGCACGAATCTTGAAGATATTAATCGGAGTTATTTTCTCCATGAATGCTTCGTTGGATACGATCCAGGCGGCAGATATGGCAGGATAGTTCGCGAATTTGTCTCCATCCGGCAAATATGCCGAACCGGAACGGTTGAATACGGCATTAAGGGTATAACGGCCGTCGTAAGTATAGGTAGCATTCATTAAAACTGACAGATTTTTTTGTGAATTGTTTCTGCCGTTTCTATTTACTGACTGCATGTCGTAAATCAATGCTCCTCCTACCCGGTGTTTGTCAAAGGTACGGCTATAGTCCGCTTTTGCCTGGAAGTTGCTTCTGAACAACAGGTTTTCAAAAGGCTGGCTGTGTCCCAAGGTTTCGGAGTCTGTGCCCCAAATAGTAGGAGTGGTTATCAATGTGCCATCGTCGGAAATACTGGCTCCGCTGTTCATATAACGGTAACTTTTGCTGCTGGTTTCATACATTCCTCCGATGTTATCGAAAGAAATAGCCGCCTCGACTGCCAATCCCTTGGTCAGCATGTCCAGTTTTTGGCGGACGCTCAAGTCGGCGAGCAGGCTTCCGTATACATTACGGATATGTCCGTAATGTTTCAGTAAGGCAACCGGGTTCTTGTCTCCATAGACTGAACTTCCTCCAAAGATGCCGTTTTCATGACGGATGGGGAATGCGGCCGAAGGAATGCCGTAAATGTCATTGAAGATAGCGTTACGCCCGTAACGGGTTCCCCGAAGTTCTTTCAGTTTTCCGGCGATTCCGAGTTTCAGATAAGTACTTTTAGTCACGTTCACGTCCAGATTGGTACGCACAGTTAAGCGTGTATCTGTGGGCGTGGTGTCGTAACGTGTGTCTTCCGTATTTTTCTTCAGCATCGAACGGTCACGATAGTAATCTACTACGGTATAGAAACGGAACTTTTCGCCACCTCCGCTGAAAGCCATTTTTAGGTTATGTGTAAATCCGGTTTTGTTCAACGTTTCTTCCCACCAGTCTACGTTCGGATAGTCGTATGGGTAAATACCTGTACGGAAAGCCTCCAATTCCCGGATATTGTAGCGTGCGGACAGACCGTCTCCACTCAGTGCGGTATTGAGAGTGTTCGCATACGTATAGGCGTCTGCAAAGTCAGGAGAGCGGAACTGGGTGTTAACGCCGAAGTTATAGTCTACCTTTACTTTTAGTCCATTGCTTGTGCCGCGTTTGGTCGTAATCAATATTACACCGTTAGCACCGCGCATACCATAGAGGGCAGCAGCAGCGGCGTCTTTCAGTACGTAGCACGATTCGATCTCCATAGAACTAATATCGGTGATGTCGCGAGGAAAACCGTCGATCAACACTAACGGAGCATGACCGTGTATGGAGAGAGAAGAAACGTTGTCGGCTGACGAGCCTGCGCCTTGATATACGTTCAGACCGGCTACTTTCCCATATAGTGCTTTGCTGATGTCTATATGTGGAGATTTTTCGAATGCAGAAGCATTGACTCCGTTGACAGAATAACTACTGGTCTGGGAAGATACGTTTATACGGTATCCTACGCTCAAGGTGTCAGCCAGCTGCATATCCGATACCGTTGCTGGTGTCTGCGCGTTCAGAACTACCGCACCTCCCAGGAGTAGAGTGGTTAATATATAGTTTATTTTATTCATTGTTCAATAGAATATTAGTTTGCGTATCAATTTACCAACCCGGATTTTGGGTCATTCCATATCTCTTGTTGATTTCGTCTTGAGGTATCGGAGCCAGATACCATTTGGTATCCCAACTGTCTACCCAATAGCGGTCGCTTAATTCTACTTTCTCAAAAGTGAACGCTGTGGGATTGTGTTGGTCGTTACCTCTGCTCCGCAGTCCGTACAGTTGCTTTCTGAAATCGTTTTCACGACCTCTGCGCACAAGGTCGAACCAACGTACCTCTTCGAATCCCAATTCCAGTGCTCTTTCTCTCAGTACGGCTTCCAGAAACTCATCGTAATTCATGTTCTTGGGAAGTTCGGAGAGACCTACTCTCTTCCGTACATCGTTCACCAACTTGTAGGCTTCATCGTTCGGACGTTTATTCACTTCGTTGAGTACTTCCGCATATCCCAGCATGATTTCCGGCAGACGGGTATGAGGCCACTGTATCGGCCCTTCACGGTCACTGTTCTCTTGTAAGATGAACTTCATGGTCATGAATCCGCTACCGGCTTTGTAGTTGGGATGATTGAGATGGACAGGGGCGACTGTTCCATTGCAATAGGTGTCTCCCGGACAAGCCACATTTTCATACAGGCGCGGGTCACGGGTAGGTTCCATATCACCCACGGTAAAGAAAGGCTGACGGGAAGGAGACTGCCAGTTGAAGTCTTTCGGAAAATCGGTTCCGTCCGCCCAAGAGAACATATCGACATAGTTTAATGTGGGAAGATACCCCCAAGGACGGCTGTCGATATACTCCCAAATAGTGTTGACATCATATCCATGACGGGTAGAGATCAGTATTTCCGTACCGCCACGATTATAGTATGCCCGGCGGTAGGCAAGACGTCTTGCCCGATGAGTATCTTCCTCCGGCTGGATCAGCGAGTATCCGCCTTGTCTTTGCACTTCCGCAAAGAAAGCATCGCCTGCTGCCTTTGCAGCTTCCCAACGCTGGGCGCTATAGTTACCGTAGCAGGTATATTCGTCCGCTTGGGGATGCCATTTCTTGTCAGAGTTGAAAGTGGGGCTGGCAGCCCATTGCAGTACTTTGAATTTCAGTGCCATAGCTCCCGCCTTGGTCATACGTCCGTCATCCGCGTCATCCTGTTTCCATTTTAAGTTGGAGTTGATGACCTCGTCGAGCAAAGCTACAATCTTCTCCACGGTTTGGGCGAATGTGATGCGGGGGAAGTTCATCTCCTCGTTGACGTCTACATAGTGGTCTATCCACGTCACGCCGCCTACGTAGCGAAGCATCTCGAAGTAACAAAGGGCTATAACGGTTTTCGCTTCAGCGGTACGTTGGCTCTTTTCACTTTCCGACATATCGGGCACATCTTTTACATTCTCGATATAGCACCAGGCGTAGCGGATGGCAGTCCAGTCGGCTTTACTTCCATAACGGTAGGCTGCACTTCGGGGAACGTTGGTGGGACTGAGTGCGCCGTTATAATAAAGTTTTAGAGGACCGTCGTTGATGTTGTCTCGAAAACTGTAACATAAGTCAGTGAGAGATTCGAGGATGTTCACACCTAACTTCCAGTCGGAAGTGGTGGGCAGCCCGTAAGGTAATCCGGTATATGCTTTTGTCAGCACCTTTTCGGCATTTATTCTCGAAGAAAACATCTCTTTGGTGGTTGCTCCGGAACTTTCAGGCTGATTGCCCAGAAATTTATCTCCGAAACTGATTTCAGAGCAGGAAGAAGCCATTAGCAGGCATCCTAGTGCCATGAATCCTTTTAATATACTATTCATAAAGTTGTTCTTTTAGAAGTTAAGATTTAAACCAAAGCTGTACACCTTAATCAGCGGATACTCTCCATAGTTGTCAGGGTTACTTTCCGGGTCAAGGTATTTAAGCGGTGAGAAAGTCAGCAGGTTATAACCGCTGAAATTGAATCCGAGTGAAGTAAGTCCCAGTTTCTTCAAGAATTTTTTTCCGGTGAGCGTGTAGCTGAGGCTCAGACTTTTCAGGCGGAGATAAGAAGCATCTGCCAGCCAAAGAGTAGAGGGCTCGGAATTCCAGCTTTCCGAAGTTTCCGATGCACGCGGATAGACAGCACCCAATTGGTTCTCCTCTGTCCAACAACCATCATAAAAGTAGGTTAGCAGACCGCGCTTTCCTGCATTGGTATACGGGATACGGTATTCGATTTCGTACATTCTGTTGACGTTCTTGGAGCCTACCCACTGCATGGAGAGGTCAAAGCCTTTCCAGTTGAAACCCATGTTCATACCGAATACATATTCCGGGCGGGTGGCAAAGCCGGTCACACATTTGTCATTACCGTCTACGACATGATCACCGTTGAGGTCAGCGTACATAGCATCGCCCGGATATACCTTCACGGAGGGTTGCGGAAGTTCCGGATTTAAAACTAACTCGCCACCGGCACCGGTAGTAAAGTCGCTGTACTGATAAAGACGGACAAAGTTGTACAATCCGCTGTAACGTCCCGTAGAACCGCCGGTATGGTTCATATAAGAGAACTGCTTGGGTACTTCGTCCATATAAAGGATCTTGTTGCGGGCAAAGGAGACGTTGGCATCTACGTAATAACCGAAATTCTTACCTATCCTGTCGCGCCAGCCCAAAGAGATTTCGTAACCGTGATTGTTTACCTTACCTATATTGAGGTTAGGCAGAGAGGTTGCGATAATGCTCGGAGTAGATTCTGGAGAAATAAGAATCCCCGTGCGGTGTTCGATAAAATAGTCGAAAGTTGCAGACAGGCGGCTGTTGAAGAACTTAAGATCGATACCGTAGTTCTGTTTCTCCGCAGTTTCCCAAGTCACTTCCGGATTACCCATACTTGAGATAGCGGCTGCCGATTGGGATATGGGATTATTAATACCGAAACTGTAACTTCCTGAGCCACCCCATACGGCAGGCATGTACATAAAGCGGGAATTTACGCCTTTGTCGTTACCTACACGTCCCCAGGAAGCTCTGAGCTTTAAGTAATCCACTACTTTCTGGTTTTCCATAAATTTCTCGGCAGTGGCTATCCAGCCAGCTGAGAAAGAAGGGAAGATACCGAAACGTGTGCTACCCGGAGCAAAGTTTTCCGAGCCGTTATACCCTACGTTTACATCGAGCAGGTATTTGCTTTGATAGGCATACGTGGCACGTCCCACCAGTCCTACATAGTTGCGCGGCAGATAAGTGTAGCTGTCCGGATAGTAATTGCGTGATTGGTTGTACAGGATGAGTCCGGACACTTTATGATCGCCGAACATACGATCATAGTTGATACGTCCCTCGAGGTACCAGTTTTGTGCTCGTCCGCTACTTTCCGAATAGGTCAGCGGAGTATCGCTGCCGGAAGGTACGAAAATATGTGTCTTGTCGTAATCGGGATCGGTCTGGGGCATATTCCCGTTCGAGTCGAAATATGATTGGTAGTATACTGTTTGTGATTCTATGGCTCCTCCAGCACGTTCCTTATATAACTTGAATTGATTGTCGTAGGCTCCTTTGACGGAAACGCTCAGTCCCGGAGTGACGAAATCTAATTTCTGTGTGATGTCCAAGTCCATATTCAACGTCGTGTCATACGTTTGGTTGTATCCTTTTCCGTAGAATACGAACATACCATCGCGCATTACTTCTCCTAAGGGTACCAGGTCATCGGGAACCAATGTACGTACTCCATTGATAAACCCCGGTCCGGCAAAAGGATGTGACCATATTTGCGCTATCACCCAAGCATTCGGGTCGTTACCTGTACCCGACTGAACGTCGCGTGGTTCTTGTATCTTGCCTAGCACACCGCCTACACCCAATTTCATGGTAGTGGTCTTGGTCAGGTTCGCGTCGATATTGGCACGATAGTTATAGCGGTTGTAGCGGTAGTTGTTGTCATACAACTGTCCGGGAAGTTCTTTCAGTAGTCCGTTCTGATACGTATAACCTACCGATACGAAATACTGTACATTGTCGTTACCACCGGAAATGTTGACGTTGTTCTGGCTTTGGAGGTAGAGATTATGGAAGATATACTTCTTCCAATCCATGTTAGGGTACATGATAGGGTCGGAGCCTGTACGATAAGCCTCTATCTGTTCCGGAGTAAAGTAAAGTTTGGGATTGGTGACATGATCCATTTCCTGCTTCATGTTCCAGAACCGTGCAAATTCGTAACTGCCTGTCTGCTCTACCAGTGAAATGGGTTGCTGCAATCCTAGCTTGGTACTGGCGGATATTTGTGTCTTTCCCGATTTACCTCTACGGGTAGTAATCAGTATGACACCATTCGCGCCTCTTACTCCGAACACTGCGGTAGAAGAGGCATCTTTCAACACGGAGATAGTTTCTACCTCATTCGGGTCAATCTGTGAAAAGGCACGTTCGACACCATCTACCAGAATTAAGGGCTTGGACTGTGAATCATTCAATGAACCGACACCACGTACGTAAATGGCGGCGGCATCCTTACCCGGTTGTCCGGTAGTCTGTACTGAAGATACCCCCGGCAATGCACCGGCAAGGATGTTCGTGATACTTGTTGCCGGTGATTTTATCAACTCCTTGTTGTCAATAGAGGAGACGGCACTCGTAAGCATTCTCCTGTCCTGATTACCGTAGGCGATAGCTACCACTTCTACTTCACCAAGGTTCTGCGAGTCTTCTTTCAAGGTGACTGTGATAAATTTCCTGTCTCCCACTACTATTTCTTGGGTTACATACCCGATAAAGGAGATACTCAACACCGACTTTCTGTTTGGAACGACGATTGTAAAGTTGCCGTCGAAATCTGTAATAGCTCCTATGCTTGTACCTTTTACAGTTACATTAGCACCGGGAACACCTTCTTTGAGTGTTTCATCCGTTACTTTACCTTTGATAGTAATACCTTCAGGGGGTAAGGCATACATCATTGGTATGAACAAAAGAAACATAATAAGAAAACGGAATCTTAAATTACGCGCGTTTCTCATACTGTTTAATTTAATTAGGTTAATAATGAAAGATTAATAATATGTTAAGTTAATAATCTGCTTCATTTGAAGTAAGGTCAACAATTAATGGATTTGTTGGCTTTTAACAATACTGCAAAGTTAGATGAGGTGTGGAAAACAGATGTGCAATATTCTCCAAATAAGGTGCACAAAATGCTATAAAACGCTTTGTGATAGTACAGGAAGCCACTTTTGAAGTTGTGGGTAAATATGTTTACATTCACTAGGAAAACCTATCGGATAAAATAAAATGTTGGTTAGTATAGATTAATGTCTGTATATTCTACGTACATTTGTCTCGTTAGTATTTTAGTTTTCGTTTAACAACTGTTGAACTGTCGATTTATATATGTTGAACTATCGTTTGACAGTTGTTGAACGAAAACTGACTAACCAATGAACTGAATAGTATATGAGGATGAAAAGAATAATCTTCCCCAATGAAAACAAATGAGTAATGAGTGTTAATTATGACCTTTACGAAACACCTAATCCTGACAAGGAAGGGGAAGTGTTGCCTTTACATGCACGTGTGCTATTGAAGGGTAGTTATACTGCCGAAGAATTCGCAGATCAAGTTGTAGCATTTCAGCATATGCCTCATGCGCAAGTGGTGGGTATCATAGAAGCTATCTCGAAAGAATTACAGCATTTGCTTTTGAAAGGATTTTCCGTTGAATTGGGTGATATTGGCTATTTAACTCTTTCTTTGAGTGTGGACAAAGAAGTGACTAAGCCAAAAGACTTACGTTCACCATCAGTATCTCTTAAAGACATTAATTTGAGAATAAACCGTCAGTTTAAGAAGGATATTGAGAGTGAATTGGTATTGCAACGTTATCATTCTCCCTTTCGTGTGAAGAATCCGTGTATTAACCGACAGGATTATGCTTCACTTGTCGGAAAGACAAAAACACAGGCATTGAAAGATATAAATGCTTTTATTGGGCAAGGTATTTTGAGGAAGTATGGGACAGGACGTTCGGTGGTCTATATAAAGGCTGAATAAAATAATAAAAGAATTTTTGCGATAGATTAGAAAGATAAAATCTGATTGATAAAACTAGTTCCGGCTTAATCTATTACACACGTCAATGTAGTCAGATTAAGCCGGAACTGATTTTAACTCTTTAATAAAGAGTACATCTATATTCTATCACTCTTTACTCTTGCATAATAACTTCTCCTACGACCTTGATTAATTTGAGTTCTTCCTGATATGCATCCTGAAATAGTTGCCAAATCATAACTCCGCCAAAATCATTATCCATTACATACTGGCATTTTTTCCGGATAGTTGGTCGTCCATTATAATATGTTTTACCGAATTGGTCAGCATCGGCTATTTCTTTTACATCATACGTCTTTCCGAAATGAGTAAGTATTCCATTAAAGCGGATAGCTCCTACTTCATCCTTATTGACATCATTGTCCCATGAATAGCCATAGAATGGCAGACCGCCGACAATCTTTGATTTTGGAACTTGGAACTTGGTTATCCAGTAGTTCATATCATTTACAAAATCGTTGTAAGAGGCATGTTGTCCCGGTGTGGACGAGTTTCCCATTACCCTGTCATAGCTCATAATATTGATATAATCAAAGTACTCCTGCCATTTAGTGGTATAGTCTTTCCAGCAGATTACAGCACAAGTCATTAACATATCGGCACTTTTGGCTTCGTGTAAAGCTTCGGCGAAAGCTACGAGTGAGTTCGTGTTCCAGTGGTTATAATCTTCGTAGTCAATATCAAATCCGTCGAGCTGGTTGGCTTGGGTGAAATTCACAATGTTGGAAACTAATGCGCTTCTTGTTTCTGCATTGTCGATAGCAGCTGCAAATTCACCATTACTGTTTTTGTTAAGAGAAATCAGCACCTTTACCCCGTGCTCCTTTGCTTTTGTGCGGATTTGGCGTAGTTTATTTTCTGGTACCTTGTCTGTATTTAGCGTACCGTCCGATTTCACATGTGCGAAACTTACGTTGATGTGTGTCAGATACTCCCAGTGAATATTATCGAATTGCGCATCAAAATCAAAGTCATGTGCAGGCAAATAACCGATAACGACCTTATGTGATGTCTCCGGCTCTTCCTGTAATTCAGGAAGCAGAACCGTATATTCGGAGGTTAGTTGATTGTCGCTGCTTGTCACGGTGAACTGCTGTTCTGTTTCCCAACGTTTCACTTTCTGGGGATCGGGGGAGATACTTGCTCCCCCTGATAATTGATAATTGACTCCTGTGATTGCCTTTCTGTTTGTAATACCACTGATACGGATTACTTTGTTTTCATCATTGATGTTTCCTCTGTAATAAGTACCACCGCATTGTAATGTGAATTGTGCGATTTTGGCTTCCGGTTTGCCGGCTATTGCTTCCGAGTCGTTGCAACTTATACATACGGAAGTTATCAGCATAAATATAATTTGTAGTAATATCTTCATTTTCTTTCTTTTTGGGTGATTAATTGTTATTCGTCTCCCCATTCTATTGGAGCGGTGTATTCCCACCAGTCGTAGGTAGCTGTTCCTTTAGCTACCCCCAGAATGATTTGGGCGTTAGTCCCATAAGCTACTCCGGTGTAGGAAGGGATAGAACGTAGTAGTGCTCCGTCCAGATGCCATTCCAGTTTCATGCTTCCACTGGGGGCACCTTCCAGAATGTTCATTTCCACGGTGTATTCGGACTTCTTGTTGTTGAATGGATATTGTATGACACCACCATCGGAAGTACCGCAACGGGCATTCTCACCTTCTCCTTTGAAGAGCATCCACCGTATCTCTTTTTCTCCGTAGAGGAAGTAAAGCTGGCATTGGGCATCGTTGCTGCTTGCGCTGATGTGGAATTTGTAAGAGCCCGGTTTCATGCCCTCACGGGAGATACGGCAATTGGTTCCTTCATAGGCAAAGTTTACTGCGCCGTCTGCGAATACCGGTTTGCCGGCAGTAATAGTCCATTCGTTATCCACAAAGGAATGACGTTCCGCTTCCACTTTATTCCCTTGTTTTAGAGCGATGACTTTCACAATAGGTTCGCTTCCGGCCTGTGCCTTACTGGAGATTCGGAAGGTTGCTTTCAGTACGGACGAACCGGTGTTTTCCTGCAAGTTGATTACTATATCATCCGTTCCATTGTACTCAGTTTTTGCAAATGAATACCATTCATCTTCTTCATTTTCTTTTTCTACTATCCATTCTCCGTTGGATTCTACATGGAGTGTGACTGTTGCATTATTGTAAAGTGCACGTAGGCTTTGAGTGGTCGGAGTGAGTACAACACCTTTCTGTGTACATTCAACGTTTGCCACTTCTTTACCGTGACGGTCATATATGACTACTATCCCGGAGCGTTGTTCCCCTTTGTTTTCCAAGGCTTTCAGTGTTACCATGCCGTCGAGTGTTCCGTTTTCTCCGGATTGTATAGAGAGCCATTCGTCGCCTTCGGTGACTGCTGCCGACCAGTTCTGGTTGGATTTAACATTGAATGAGCAGGTCGTTTCTTCTTTTTCAAGCAGTAGGTCGTCTGCGTTTTCGAGCGTTAAGTAAGCTATGCCTTTTTGTATAATGCTTACCTCTTTGCCAATCCAGTAATCACTTTTGATAGTGACGGTATCTGTACGATCGTCCAATGAGGTATTGGGGGTATAGGTGATTTGTACATCATAGAGTTCATTGGCTTCGCCCTGATTCGGTGAAATAGTGCACCAGTCACTGTGATTGCTGTAAACAATCCATGGATCGGTTGATTTTACCTGGATAGAGACTGTTTCTTCACCGGAAGCGGCAATGGTGTAACTGTCCGCTGCTTTGTAGCGTAAATCTACCCATTTGATAGGTTCGTCGTCTTTACAGGACTGGACAGACCACGAGCTGATGAGGATTAGCGTACCTAGTAAAGTACGCCAATTCATTATGTTATGAACAAGTTGTTTTTTCATATATTCGTCTTTTCAATTTTTATTCAATATTGGTGACTTCGTATGAAGTGATAGTCATTGTACCTTTTTTTCCTGCTGTTCCTGCGATAAAGCCAAAATAAGGGAAATTACCAGCCGAACCTGTTGTTTCAAAGAGATTCTCATATTCTGGCGTTGTGATGATTTGGGTCCAATCAGTTTCTCCCTCTAGCTTAATAAAGACCTCTATTTTAGCTTTTGTTTTATTATCCGGAGTAGAATAAGTGTGAGAGACCTTTAGAGCTTTTAGTTTATTCAGGTCAAATGGAGTACATTTATAGTCGTCATTCGAGCTTCCACCTCTATATTTGAAAGTCCAAGGATTGGCTCCAACCCCTAACCAAAAATTCCATCCGGGAATTGGTGAGGCAACACAATTCATATTTAAACAGCGATTATCATCCACTTCAATGTTTGAGAAGTGCCATTTGTGAATAGCTAATTTCCGAGGTTTATTGATGTAATAACGACAATTGGCATTTCCTGTTTCTTCAGTGAAAGTGATTGCGCCTGTTGCTTCATCTATGGTTCCGGGAGTTCCATTTAATTCGTATGAACCTCCAGCCTGCCTTACTTCCAGAGTCGTTGCTTCTATACCTAATGTTTTATCTGTGGGAGTTAAAGAAATTACAGCTTTCCGGGTCGTGAAATAGATTTCAGATTGACTGGTTGCTGTTATATTACCGTCTATACTTTTTTCAACTTTTAACCAAGTGGCGTCAGATGATACTTGCCAATCTACGTTTGCAAGTACTTGATAAGTTTTTGTTTCTTTATCTTGACCACCGTCGAAAGTTACATCTGTGGTTTCTGCGAATTCCAGCATAATCCCGTTTTGTGTGGCTGTGATTTCTGTTTCATATCCTTCGGAAACAATGGTCAGTGTGGCTGTACGTTTCAAACCCGTATTGGGTTTAGCTGTTGCTGTAATGGTAACCTTTTCGCCGTTACCTTCTCCCTCTTCTTTGTCAAGTGTCAACCACTGATTGGAACTGGTTACTTTCCACGCTTTATTGGAAGTGATGGTAAAGGTAGCTTCACCACCTTCACTCGGGAACGGATCATCGAATCCTTGTACGAGCAGTGTTCCTTTCGCTGCTTGTGTGATAGTGACCGTTTTGCTCTCCTTTATTCTGTCTGCGGTGATAGTCAGGATAGCCGTTCGCTCCTGTTCATCCGGATTTTCTTCCATGATGACAGAGACTTCGGCGATAAGTGAACTTGCTGAGCTCATTGCCGGAGTAGGTACGCACCAATTCTTGTTGCTTTCAATCTTCCAGGGAGTATTGGAACTGATATTGAAAATAATCGTATTCGGGGATTTGGCTAATACGGCATATTCCGATTGGGCGTCTGTCTCTAATAGAGGAGGAAATTCGGCTTGAGAGTCGATGTTGAATTCCTGGCATGAATTCAGGCTGAATGTACATACTACTGCCAAACAGCATAATATTGTATAAAATGATAGCTTTTTCATATAGCGTATTGTTTTTTTATTGATGATATAAATAGATTAATTGGTCACCACCCCGTATTCTGAGGATTCAGGTTTTTATTTTTGAATAACTCGCTTTGCGGAATAGGATAGAGATACATCCGTTGGCTCCATGTCCTACTTTTATAAAGCGTTCGTTGGAAATTCCATGTGCCGTCCGTTGCTCTTTCGATGTTTACGCCGTAGAGCTCCTTTTGGGTGTCCTCCCCAATTTGCCACCTGCGTATATCCCAGAAACGGTGGTCTTCGAAAGCGAATTCAACACGCCATTCATTCTGCAACGCTTTCATAAATTCGTTCGGGTCGGTAATGGATACGGTTGGCATGCCGGCATTTATCCTGACTTCGTTTAGCGCCCATTCCGCTGATTTCGGGAAATCACTGTTGGTATATTGTGGGTTCTTAAATGCCATTACCATAGATTCTGCGTAGGTAAGCAATGTTTCCGCATAGCGGTAGACAATCCAGTGATGTTTGTTGACTACTTCTTTGTCCGCTTCGAAACTGGTAGTCTCTTGGATATATTTCCGTAAGAAGTAACCGGTTGGCGAACCACCTTCGGAAACAGATGTATAATCACTTCCACCCTTATATACCGCAATTTCGGAACCTTTGAATGTCATACCATTGGCCAGGATTGTGCGTCCGAAGCGTGGATCACGGTTGGCGTACGGATTTTGCGGATTGAAGGCCGGGTCTTCACATTTCCAACCATTATCGGTCAGGGTGACAGGATAACCATTAACGGTTTGGAAGGCATCTACTAGATTCTGTGAGGGGAATGTGGCAGTGGCCGGTGTGGAGCGTGTTCCTTCGGTGAACCGAATCGGGAAGTTATTACGCTCGAACGTGGCGCTGTTACCGTTCATGTGAAATAGGACGACTTCCGGTGAAGAAATATTATTTGCTTTCTCATTCGGATCGAGCTGGTATAAGTCTGTCTTGATAATGTCATAGGCAGCTTTGGCGGACGCTTCCCATTTCTCTTGGTTGTTGGACGGGTTGTGCTGTTTGCTTGCTGCATATAGCAGGGCTTTTGACTTCACAGCCATGGCAAAGCCTTTGGTGATTCGTCCGGTTTCGTTATTAGGCTGACCGACGTATGTTGCGGGCAGATTGTTTGCACCGTCTTCACATTCGGATACGATAAAACGGATCACTTCTTCAAAGGGGGTTTTACCGATAGCGTTTGCCTCTTCGGTCGTAAGAGTTTTCAACGGCATGGCGATGTCTCCGTATCTGCGGGCAAGCTCGAAGAAGTAGTGGGCTCTAAGCACGCGTGCTTCATACGGGAAGTAACCCAGTTGCTTCATCCAGTTCTCATAATTGGTGTTATACTCATAGCGCGACAGGTCTACGTCTTCCAATGATTGAAGGAATTCATTGGCTGCGCGGATGCCTTTATATAGTGTCCAGCTATCATCGCGGGTTTTAATAGCCGACCAGTTGCCATTGGTCATATCCTGTATGTTGCCTCCCGTTGCTCCGAATTCGGCATCATCACTGGCGCAATCTCTCATCGCTCCCCCAATGACGCCAAAATCTTGCGGCATAAAGGTATATACATGGGTGAGCATTTGTTTGGTCTTATCGAAATACCGGTAAATATCTTCCCGGGTATTTAATCCGTTCGTTTCATCGTAATCCAGATAATTGCAGGATGCGAATGCGATGATAGAACTGTATGCTATTATGATATGTTTAATTTTCATATATCTTAATTGTATTTCGGGTTAAAAGTTGAACTTGATTCCTGCCCAGTAAGAGCGTGTGGAAGGGTATATGGCTCCCAATTGTTCGGGGTCGGCAAAACCGATATTGTCCAGTGAGAAGAGGTTGCTTCCTTGCAGGTAAACCTTCATGTCCGCAAAACGTATCATCTTTTTGGGGAATGTATAGCTGGCATACAGGTTCCTTAGCTTGATGAATGAACCGTCCCTGTACCACAGTGAATTGGCGCGGTAGTTGTTGGCGTTGGTGAGGGTGGTGAGGCGTGGCATGGTTGCTTGGGATGCATTCTCCGGTGTCCATGGAGTTTCGTTATTCAGGAATGTCTGTGAGATATTTCCGTTATTCACCAATGGTTGGTATAGCGGTGAATTCAGCAAGCTGGTAGTGACACCCGTCATTCCCTGAAAATCGGCGGAAATCTCGAAGTTCTTATAAGAAGCGGTGAGGTTGACTCCGAAATAAAACCGGGGTACACTCGAGCCGAACATCTTTACTACGTCTTGTTCATCTATTCTGTTATCTCCATTCTGGTCTTTGTACTTGATGTCACCCGGACGTACGGTAGAGAATGTCTGGACGGGGCTGTTGTTAATCTCTACCTGGTCGTGGAAAAAGCCGATTGCTTCCAGTCCGTATCTCTGCCCTACCCGGTTTCCTTTGGTATACAAATAATCATATTGCTGGTATTCCTGTCCGTCATTGATGATTTTGCTGTTGACGTAGGAGGCATTGGCACCGATACTGTAATTAAAATCTTTGCCTATTTTGTCGTTCCATGAGACAGAGGCGTCAAAGCCTTTGTAGTCTTGGATACCGGCATTCAGTTTGCTTACACCGATACCGATGATATTGGAAACAGAAGATGACCCATTGATAAGAATATTGCTTCTTCTTTCGTAAAATCCTTCCAGATAAACGGACAGGCGGTTTTTGAAAGCGTTCAGTTCCATTCCGTAGGTGACTTTTTTTGATTTTTCGATTGTCAGATTCTCTACGGGAAGGTCACCTTCTGCCAGCCCGTAAAATTCGCTGGCATTGTTGGTGAAGTAATAGGTTCCACCGTTGGCACTACCGTATGACTGACGGTAAAGTTCGTGCTGCATATTGCCATCCCAACCGGAGATTCCGTATGAAGCGTACAGCTTGAACAGGTTGATTGCTTCAACGCTTTTCATGAATTTCTCGTTAGAGGCAATCCATGCGGCAGATATTGCCGGGTACAAGTGGAAGTGGTCTCCTTCGGGCAGGAATGCCGTACCGGAATAGTTGAGTACTCCGTTGATTGTGTACCGGTCGTTATACATATAGGTGGCATACAGTATGCCGGATTGTCTCTTGGCTCCCTTGTTTCGCCCGTTAGTTGTGTAGGATTGCTGGTCGTAGATAAGCGAGGCGTTCAGGTCGTGTACACCGCTTTGTAGCAGATAATTGATTTTAGCCTGAATGTTGGAACGCATATAAAGTGACCTGAATTTGGAGTCGCCGTGATTGAGGGTTTCCGAATCTTTTCCGTAGCTGACGGGAGTAGTCACTAATGTGCCGTCGGGAAGCATGGAAGCTTGTGTGTCCATATATTTATATTCTTTCGTAGCCGTGTCATACATAGAACCGGAGTTGTCGAACGCTACGGATACTTCTGCCGAAAGACCTTTCAACAATGCGTCTAGTTCCTGTTTCAAGGTGGCGTTGGCTAGTAGTGTGCCGTAGGTGGTCCGGTAGTTACCGGTACTTTCCAGCAGGGCAACAGGGTTGTTGGCTCCATACGTACTGTTCCCGCCATACGTACCGTCTGCGTGGCGGACAGGGAATACTGCGGAAGGGGTATTATAGATGATTCCTGCAAGCAAATTGGTATTGTTGGTACCAATACTGTAAGCGTTATTAGTTTCCTGCAATTTCCCGAGAATACCGACCTTGAAAAAAGTGCTCGAAGTCAGGTCCACATCAATGTTGGTGCGGATATTCAGGCGTACATCCGAAGGTTTGGTACTATATCGCCCGTCGGCTTTTTTGTCTTTGAAGAGAGCCGTGTCGTGCATATAGTCGATAATGGAGTAGTAGCGGAAACGGTTGCTTCCACCGTCGAAAGTAAGATTTAAGCGATGATTATCGGATATTTTGTTATACACTTCATCCCACCAGTTCACGTTCGGGTATTCGTAGGGATAGGTGTTGTTTTTGAATGCGTCCAGTTCGTTGGGCTGATAGCGTGTATTCAGCCCGTCAAGTGCCAATGCCGTGTTGAGGCTGTTAGCGTATGTGTAGGCATCGGCAAATTCTGGTTTACGGAACTGGCTACTGATACCGTACTGGTATTTGGCGGTTACTTTCAGCTTGTCATCGTGTCCGCGTTTAGTAGTGACGAGTATGACGCCATTTCCGCCTCTCACCCCATAAAGGGCGGATGCCACAGCATCTTTCAGAATTTGGATAGATTCGATTTCCGAATTGCTGATGTCGGATAAATCGCGTGGAAAGCCGTCTACCAATATAAGGGGGATATTTCCGTGAATACTTAACGAGGGAACGTTTTCGGCACTGGAGCCATTTCCTTGATATACATTTAATCCGGCTATTTTGCCGTACAATGCTTTGGCGATATCTATTTCGGGTGCTTTGTCGAGCACTTTGCTGTTGACGCTTCTGGTGGAGCCGGCAATTGCTTTTTGGGGCGTTTCCGTCTGATATCCCAATTGCACCATGTCCGGCAAACTGTCTCTTTTCTGTTCCTGTGCGAATGCAGGAATAGTGAAACCACCGATTAATGCTATGATTATATATTTCTTCATAAGATATGATTAACTTAAGTTATTGTGTAAATTTACCAGCCGGGATTTTGGGTCATTCCATATCCCTTGTTGATTTCCTTTTGTGGGATAGGTGCCATATACCATTTGCTGTCCCAATTGTTTGCCCAGTAACGTAAAGTCAGTTCGTAAGGTGCGAAAGTAAAGGAAGTGGGGTTATTGACCTTGTCTCCTTTGGAATATAGACCATATAGCTTTTTCCGGAAATCGTCTTTGCGTCCCCAGCGTACAAGATCGAACCAACGCACTTCCTCGAAGCCGAATTCCAATGCCCGTTCACGCAGGATAGCTTCCCGCAAGTCAGACTGTCCGATGTCGGAAGGCAAATCGGAGAGTCCTACACGGTTGCGTACTTGGTTGACATAGCTAAGGGCATTTTCGGGCCCTTCTACTTCGTTGATAGCTTCTGCATAGCTCAACAGTACTTCCGGCAGACGTAAATAGGGCCATTGGACAGGGCGGTTTTGGCGATCGCTTGCAGCTTGAAGGATGAACTTCATCATTAAGAATCCGCTACCTTCGGCACGATAATCCTGATGGTTGGTATATACGGGGGCTTGCGTATCATTGAAATAACGGTCACCGGGAACAGCTACATTTTCATATAATCGCGGGTCGCGGGTAGGCTCTCCGTTCTCGAAAAAAGGCTGTTTGGAAGGATGCTCCCAATTAAAATTCTCCGGAAAATCTTCTCCGTCCGCCCAAGGGAACATATTTACATAGTTCAGCGTGGGACCGGAATAGAAACGTTGATCGAACAAATTGTTGTGGGTGCTCTCGTTATATCCCCGTCGGATAGAAACCAATACCTCTGTCCCGCCTCTGTCATAGTATCCGGCACGATAGGCAAGGCGGCGTGCCTGCGCGGTCGGTTCTGCCGGTTGTGTCAGGGCGTATTCTTGCCTTCTATCTAGTTCGGCAAAGAATTCCTGTCCGGCTTTCATCGCATCTTCCCAACGTTTCTTGCTGTAATTGCCATAGCAGGTATATTCATCCGCCTGACTATGCCATTTGGTGTCGGAGTTGAAAGTAGGACTGGCTGCAAACAGTAATATCCTGAGTTTTAATCCCATGGCTCCGGCTTTAGTCATGCGTCCGTCTTCAATTTCATCCTGTTTCCATTTCAGGTAGGGGATTGCTTCGTTCAACAGGCAGACAATCTTGTCTGCCGTTTCGGCAAAGGTGAGACGGGGAAATTCCATTGTTTCGTTCGGTTCTATTGAATGGTCAATCCAACATACACCGCCTACATAGCGGAACATTTCAGCATAACTCAAGGCAATAATCATTTTGGCTTCGGCAATCCGTTCGTTGCGCTCGTCTTCTGTCATATCAGGCACTTTTGCTACATTCTCAATATATATCCATGCATAACGGATTGCGTTGTACTGGCTTTCCGAACCATAACGGTAGGCTTCGGCATTTGCTAATGAGTTGTTGGCACTCAACAGGCCGTTGTAATAGAGGTTGGTAGGACCGTCGGATGCGTTGTTTCTGAAACTCTGATATAAATCGCTGATTGCCTCGAGCAGGTTTACTCCCAGTTTATTATTGGGTGCTGCCCCCGTAGGCAACCCATAAGGCAGATAGGTATATGCACTTGTCAACACTTTGTCTGCATTGACTTTGGAGTTGAACATGGAATCCAGTACTGCGCCTGAACTTTCGGGTTGGCTTCCCAGAAATTTGTCTCCGAATGTCAGGTCTGAACAGGAGCAGACACCGCAAACCAGGCAGATTGAAAGTAATTTTATAATATTCTTCATTGTTGTACGGTATTTAGAAGTTAAGATTGACACCTACACTATAAACTTTAACCAATGGATAGGCACCTACATTGTTTCCTAAACTTTCCGGATCTAAGATGTCGAGGGGTGAGAAAGTCAACAGATTATATCCATTGAGGGAAAGTCCGAGGCTTTTGGCGCCGATTGCTTTTAGGAAACGTTTGTTGGTAAAGGTGTATCCGATTGTCAGGGTTTTCAGGCGGATATACGAGGCATCTTTCAGCCAGAGGGTAGAGTTCTCCGAGTTCCATGTTTCCGAAGTTTCTGCTGCACGCGGATATTTAGCTCCGAGTTGGTTTTCTTCCGTCCACCCTTGTTTGTAGAAGTAGTCCAACAGACCTCGTTTACCTGCATTGGTAAAAGGAATACGGTATTCTACTTGAAGCATTTTATTGACGTGCGTTGCACCGCTCCATTGCATGCTGAAGTTGAACCCCTTGTAACTGAATCCGCCATTGAAACCGAATACATATTCCGGTCGTTCCGAATAACCGGTTGTCATCCGGTCATCTCCGTCTACTATATTGTCGCCATTCAGGTCGGCGTACATGGCGTCACCCGGATATACCTTGACCGAAGGTTGGGGAAGTGAAGGGTTAAGTACCAGTTCGCCGTTTGCGTCTTTCGTGAAGTCGCTGTACTGGTAGAGCCGGAGATATTTATAGACATTAGTCGGACGTTCCGTAGAACCGCCGGTCTGGTTCATGTAGTCATATTTGTTGGGCACTTCGTCCATATAGATGATTTTGTTGCGGGCGAAAGACATATTGGCGTTAGCATAATAATGGATACCGTTGTTCAATGTATGGTCCCAACCCAATGAAATTTCATATCCATGATTATCCACTTTTCCGATATTCAAGTTTGGTAGTCCGGTGGCGATGATAGAAGGGGTGGAATTTGGTGATATAAGGATTCCGGTACGTTTTTCCTTGAAGTAATCGACACTCAATGAAAGTCTGTTGTTCAACATTTTCAGGTCTATACCGTAATTCTGTTTGTCGGCTGTCTCCCAGCTGACGTCGGTGTTTCCCGGAGTTCCGAGTATATATGCCTGACTGCCTGTCGGATTGTAAACCCCGAAACTGTACGTACCGTTTTGTGTCCATACTCCCGGCATATACATAAAGCGGGTGCTCGAACCGGTATCGCTACCTACGCGTCCCCAGGATATTCTCCATTTCAGGTAATCAATCAAAGATTGTTTTTTCATAAATGCCTCTTCCGACATGACCCAGCCTACGGAAGCGGACGGGAATAAACCGTACCGGTTTTTACCCGGAGCAAAGTTCTCGGAACCGTTGTATCCGGCATTAACGTCTATCAGGTATTTGGATTTGTATCCGTAAGTGGCGCGTCCTACAAAACCTACATATCCTCGTGGCATATATTGGTAAGTGGCGTCTGTTCCATCCGATTTTTTCGGATAGTAATTACGTGACTGGTTGTAAAGAAACAATGCGGTGACTTTATGGTCCTTGTTGAATGTACGGTCATAATTGATTCTGCCTTCGATATACCAGTTGCGGTCCCTGCCGTAATCTTCGGAATAATTGAGTGGAGTGATACTTCCGTTCGGCACATAGACAATGGTTTTATCATAATCCGGGTCGGTCTGCGGTTTGGTAGAGTCATCCATAAATGATTTGTAGTAAGCAGTTTGCGATTCGACTGTACCGCCTGTACGATACTTGTTCAGCCTGAACATATTATCATAAGAAGCTTTGACTGAAACGGAAAGCCCCTTGGTCAATATATCCAGTTTTTGTGTGATGTCTACATCTGTGTTCAGGGTGGTCTTGTATTCTTGGTTGTAACCTTGTCCCCAATATATACTCAATCCGTCACGGCTTACTCCTACTGGAGTTAATGCACCTGGAGTCATAGTCCGTACTCCGTTTACTATGCCGGGACCGGCAAAAGGAAGCGCCCATATCTGGGTATATACCCAAGGGTTGTTGCTGGAAGCTCTCGGCTCCTGTTTCTGTCCTACGTTACCACCGATATTTAGTTTCATGGTAGTTGTTTGGGTGAGTTTGAAGTCGAGGTTGGCGCGGTAATTATAACGGTTGTACTTGAAATTATTGTCATAAGGGAGTGCGTCGAATTGCTTTAGGATACCATTCTGATAAAGGTAACTTAAAGATACGAAGTATTTTACCGCATCATTGCCGCCGGATATGTTGATGTTGTTTTTAGATTGTATGAATAAGTCGTTATACATATAATCTCCCCATTTAGTATTGGGGTACATAATGGGGTCCGAACCAGTGCGGTATGCTTCTATCGCTTCACGGGTGAAGTACATGGCTTTGTCCGTCACCCGGTCATTTTGTTGCTTCATGTTCCAGTAACGGGCGAACTCGTAGCTTCCGGTTTGCTGGACGTATGATAGCGGTTGCTGCACACCGGTAATGGTGCTGACATTGATAGTCGGCTTGCCGGATTTTCCCCTTCGGGTAGTGACAAGAACTACGCCGTTCGCGCCGCGTACTCCGAATACCGCCGTGGCGGAAGCGTCTTTCAGGATAGAGAGGTTCTCAATTTCATTCGGGTCTATCTGTGAGAATTCGCGTTCTACACCGTCTACCAGAATAAGGGGAGACGAAGCACCGCCGGATAGCGAACCGCTGCCTCGTACAAAGATAGAGGCGGCATCATCACCCGGCTGTCCGCTTGTCTGCACAGTGGAAACTCCCGGCATCGCTCCTGCCAACACATTGCTAATACTTGCTACGGGGGCTTTAAGCAGCTCTTTTGTGTCAATAGATGATAAAGCACCGGTCAATGTTGCTTTTGTCTGTGTACCGTAGGCAACTACTACGACTTCATCCAGTGATTGTGAATCATCTTTCAGAGTAACGTTGACAGTTCTATTTTTGCCTACCGCAATTTCCTGTTTCTGATAACCGATGAATGAGAATACCAATATGGCTTTCTCGTCCGGTACTACAATTGTGTACTCGCCATTGATGTCGGTTATGGCACCGATAGAAGTGCCTTTAACCAGCACATTTGCACCGATAACTTCCATTTGTGTATTATCGACTATCTTACCTGTGATTTTTATGCCGTTCTGTGCAACTGCGGGTATAGAACTACAAAAAACAAAGATAAATGACAATACAAAGAAACGAAGCCATCCTGCTCGAATTTTGCTTTTTCTTTTCATGTGATTGATTTTTGTGTGATTAATATAGTTTTAGTTAAAAGGGTGCTTTTTGCGGACAGGCGGCATTATGCTGCCTGTCCGGGTTGTGTTAAGTGAAAAACCTCTTTATATAATTATTGAAAACTGACGATTCCTGACTGTTACGAATCGTTTTTTTATTGTTTCTTCGGGAGATAGGCAGCGAACGGATCGTTGGTCTGCATCAGCCATTCTCTGAGTTGCTTGTGCAGGGCGCGGACTAATTTAGGTCGTTCTGTTGCTATATTTTTCATTTCGTACGGGTCTTTGTCCCGGTCGAAAAGTACAGTCCGGTCAATCTTTCCATTGGTGGCGTGTACGGCAAAGGTATATTTTGAAGTACGCAGGCCTCGGTAGCCGGTAGTTGGATTATCGGGTTGTACACGATAGTAAGGCTGCACGGTTTTCTTGTCCGCTTTTCCTGACAGAATAGAGTTGGCAAAGTCGAATGTCTGTACTTCCTGCGGAATGTCTTTGGAGAATCCCATCATGGATAATAAGGTTGGATACATATCTCCGAACGCAATCATGGTGTGGTTGTCAACCCGTGGCTTGATTTGTTGAGGCCATGAAATAATCATGGGGACTTTCATGGATTCTTCGTAGTAAATGTCTTTTCCTGCGGAGTGGTGGACTCCCATACATATTCCATGGTCGGAAGTGAAAACTACAATCGTATTGTCGAATAGTTTCAGCCGTTTCAATTCTTCGATAAGGCGTCCCACGTTCTCGTCTACTCCGGTCATGCAAGCATAGTAGTCACGGATATTGTTGCGGAAGTAGTCTCCCATTTCAGTTCCCTTGGCCGGAATGTCCGGGCGATTCTCGCATAAAGATTCCACATTCAGGTGCTTATAAATCTCTTTATATTTGTCGGGCACGAGGTCATAACCTGTATGCGGGGGATTCATGGATACGACCAATGCGAAAGGAGAACTGCTCTTTTTCTGTTCCGAGAGGAACTCAATGGCACGGTCTACCTCATATTCAGGTCCCCATTTATGGGCATAGAAGAAACTGTCGCGCGGAGCGGCTGTTTCCCAATACATCGGATTGAGGTGATTGTCATACGTGCCGTAAGCTACCCAGAAGTCGAAACCATGTCGGCGTTCGGGGGGACACCATTCATTCCATGCCGTTTCTCCGCGGTTGTTGTAGGTATCCACATAGGGTTTGTAGGGTGAGTCGAGATGCCATTTCCCGACGTAGCCTGTCCGGTAGTTCTTGTCTTTCAGGACATCACTCCAGCAACGGGCTGTTTCCGGCAGTTCCACACCATAGGGGGCTGTATCCGAATTGCAGTTTCCTATTACCTTATTATTCATGGGATACATACCGGACATCAAGATTCCCCGTGCCGGTGATGAAACAGGGTAGCAACTGACTGCATTGGTGAAGAGCACTCCTTCGGACGCAAGCCGGTCTAAGTGGGGAGTTTGTACCGGTTCTTTGCCCAGGCAGCCTAAAGCGTCTCCTCTCCATTGGTCGGCCATGATAAAAACGAGATTGGGGGATTCGCTTTTTTCTTGTGCCTGAACAGACAGACTGGCTGCTATCGGCAGTAACAAAAAGGTGTTTTTTAAATGTTGTTTCATACTATTTATTTGGATTATTTCTGTTGTTCTCAGGTTAACGATTTGCTGTTCCGGTAACTGCTACAAAATTAAGGTGAAGGCAAAAAATAGGCTCTGAGCGTTTCATTCATTAATGTCTGGCGTTTCATTCAAATGACGATTAATTGGGCTTTTTTCTAGCTTTTTCGAGTTTGTTTTTGTTTCTTTGTACTCTCAGAGCTAAATCTAATCCCGCCTATGAACGCAAAGAAAACTTTCTTATTAACCGCCTGTCTGCTTCTTCCTTTTTTGCTTTATGCTTCTTTGGAGCAGAACTTTAAAAAGATGAATATGCAAAACGGTCTTGCCGGTAATTCCGTTTATTCCATATTTAAGGATAAGGACGGATTTATATGGTTCGGAACAGGAGACGGGTTGAGCCGTTATGACGGAAAGAATATACGCAGCTTCACTTCCGATAAATATAATATGACTATTGAGCATATGTATGATACATCGGACGGGCTGCTTCTTTTTATCACCAGTAATAATTTGCACTGCTTTGACCGTTACCGGGAATGTTTTGTAGAAACAGCCGGCTTTGGCGATATACGATACTACAATACGAGAGGGCTGGTACTTCTGAATGATTCTACCTACTGGTCGATTTCGAAAAATAAGTTACATTTATTGAAGCGTGTGCTTGGTAGAAGTGCTGATAATAAAACTTCTGTGCTTTCGCTTGAAGTACTGAAAGAGTTTGCGCTAACTGATGAAACGGAGATTATCTATGCATTTTGTGAATCGCAGGACAAAAAGAAACTTTTTCTGGTAACAGAGAAAAGTAAACTGCTTATTTTCGATTTGCAGACGGAGAAGTTGGACGCTGTTGTTACTCTGTTTACCAGTCGCCCCGATTCATATCAGATTTCCTCATTGGTTTGTGATAAGGATTATTTATGGATGTCGACGATAGGCGGGGGCGTGTTGCGTTATCATTTGCGCAATCATTCTTTAGATTCTTTTACAAGAAATTCCAGTAGTAAACAGTATTTGTCGCATGATGACGTGTATGCTTTGATAGCCGTGGGAGATAAATATATAGCGGCTACCTGGAATGGATATACGGTGCTTTCCTTTGATAAGAAGAATGGTGATGTGACGACCGAGATTAATAACCAGCTTACCCGCTTCTCCTATAATCTGGAATCCCGTCTACTTTCTGTCTATTACGATTCTCAAGGTCTGCTTTATTTCGGAACACATGGGGGCGGGGTAATGATTCTCGACTTGAGGGAAAAGTTTTATGAAAGGTTCTGCCAGAGTGAGACGAGTGAAATCTGTGATATTGTGTCCGATGATAAAGGGAATATCTGGATGGCTACGTTTCATGGGGAGATATTATGCAGCGACTCGCCGTTTGACCCGTCAAAACCATTGAATTTTTCTCCGAAGAATACTCCCATTGTTGAAGGGAAAGCTGTGCTTTGTGCTATGAAAGATGAGGAAGGTAATTTATGGTTTGGCAATTCGGATGCATCCATAACTTGCTATCAATCTTCTTCCGGTAAGTTTATGAACTATAACTTGCCTTTTGAATACCGGAAGAATAATAATCTGAAATATTCCACTTATGTGTGGGAGTTGTTTATAGACAGCAAGCACCGCTTTTGGGTAGGGACGCGGAACGGTTTATTACTGTTCGACCGGGAGACGAAGAACTTCTCTCCGGTTTTAACGGTGGAGGGCAAACCATTGGAGAAACATTCTATACGTGCCATTGTCGAGGGATTGAATGGGGAACTTTGGATAGGTACTCCCGACGGATTGTACAAGCTAGTATTGAATGTCGAAGGAAAAGCGGAAATAAAAGGAAATTATGAACAGGTAGCGGGAACTGCCGCCCGGTATGTCCGTGCTCTGCACGCTTCTACGGACGGGCAACTTTATATCGGTTATACTGAGGGACTGGGGATTCTTGCGCAAAATAAGGACTCTATACAACATTTCTATACCACCCGTGACGGAATGTGCAGTAATTTTGTCACTTGCATAACGGAAGATGAGAACGGGCATATATGGCTAGGCACGAATTCGGGTATCTCCCGATATAGCCGGCATCAGAATTTATTCTATAATTACTATATCTCGGGCAGTAACCGTTCGGTTTTGCAAACTGCAAATACATTGTTCTTCGGGAATAATTACGCATTGACTTATTTTAATCCGGAAACGGTGGAAATGATACCTTCGATAAAGAAAAACCTCTTGCTTGACCTGGAAGTGAATAATAAGCATGTAGCGATTGGTGAGAAGAGAAACGGGCAGGTTATATTGCAAAAAGGACTTCCTTATACTGATGAGCTTACTCTGGCTTATGCCAACCGTGACTTTTCGCTTTCATTCAGCAACTTGCTTTATTCGGAAGAACATCAGAAGTATAATTATCGTTTGCTCCCTTATCAGAATGAATGGGTGGTATGCAACGGAGGAGAAAAAGCTGCTTATACCAATCTGCCTGCCGGTGATTATGTGTTTGAGGTGAAAAGCGTTTATCCCGACGGCACTGACAGCGTGGTAAATACATTAGCGATACGTATTCTTCCTCACTGGAGCCAGACTATCTGGTTTCGCCTGTGTGTGCTTTTGGTTATATTGTTGATAACCGGCTATGCCGTTCACCGTGTTCGCCGTGAACAGCGAAGGGCTAAACGCGAATTACTCCTGAAACATGAATTGCATATATCCAATATGGAGCGTGAGCAGGAAAAACAGATTCGGGAAGAGAGGGAGAACTTCTTTACCTGTGTGGCTCATGAGTTGCGGACTCCGTTGACATTGGTACTTTCTCCGTTACAGGAACTGTTACATCGAAAGACAAATGTTGACCCTGATTATAAGGCTTTGTCGCTGATGTATGAAAATGGTAATTCACTTCACCGCTTGGTAGACGACTTGTTGAGTGTGCAAAAGATTGAGGCGGGGATGATGAAATTATGTCTTTCCGAAGTGAATGTCGTGGCTCTATTGAAAGAAACGGCGAATACTTTCCGGCAAATGGCGGTGTCGCGAAAGATTGATTTCGTTCTTGATTTGCCGGATAAATCTATTCCTCTATGGGTGGATATTGAGAAAGTCGCTTCTGCTGTACGCAATTTATTGTCGAACGCATTTAAATATACGGAAGCGGGAGGTAACATCACTCTTGCTGTAATGGAGAATACAATGGATGAAAAGGATTATTGCCGGATTGTAGTTTCCGATACGGGCAGAGGGATTCCGGTTGAATTGCAACATCGGGTATTCGACTCGTTTGTTACCGGAGGGGCGGCCCCTTCCTTTTCGACTAAAGTCGGTATTGGCTTGCGTATTGTGAAGAACACGATGGATATGCATCACGGGACAGTAGACTTACAAAGCGAATTGGGAAAGGGAAGTAGCTTTAGCTTGAATTTCCCGAAAGGAAAAGCCCATTTTGCCGACGATAACTGTGAAGAAACGGTCTATGAACCGACGACGGATGACAACGCAAGTCCGACGGATGAACCTGTCGTACCGGAACAGGTAAATAAAGAAGAACTATCTGCTGCAAGGTATAAAACAACTTTGCTGGTTGTAGAAGATAACCCAGATATACGGCAGTATATTGTGAGTCTTTTCCAGAATAAATATAATGTTCTGGAGGCTGCCGACGGTGAAGAAGGGGTGCAGCAGGCTATTCGACATTTGCCGGATTTGATAATCTCCGATATTATGATGCCAATAAAAGACGGTTTTGCCTGTTGCAAGGAAATCAGGGAGCAGGTGGAGACAGCACATATCCCTATTTTAATGTTGACGGCAAAAGCGGAAGATGCGGATATAATACGGGGAGCACAGCTTGGAGTGGATGATTATATGATGAAACCCTTTAATCCGGAAATACTGAAAGCAAAAGTCGAAAATCTGATTCTGCGCAGGGAACATTTGAAACGGATTTATACAAAATCGTTGATGTTGAAGCAAACGGCGCAGGAAACAGAGGGGGATGATTTCATGCAAAAAGTAATTAATGTCATAGAAGCCAATCTGGCTAATGAGGATTTTAGTGTGCAAATGCTTGCCGAACGGTTGAATATGTCGCAACCAACTTTATACAGGAAAATTAAGGAACGAAGTGAGCTTTCTATTATTAAAGTGATTCGTAGTATAAAGATGAGTAAGGCGGCTTCGCTTATCATGGAGCATAAATACTCTGTTTTGGAAATATCTGAAATGGTCGGGTTTAACGACCCTAATACATTTCGTAAGCATTTCATAGAGCAATTTGGTGTGCTTCCTTCTAAGTATGATGAACGGAGTAAGGGAGGAGAGATTGATGAACAACAGAGACAGTAACGATACATTTATTATATAAATAGAAAATGCTCATTCCGTATTGTGTGGAATGAGCATTTTTCATTTTTTATTTTGCTATGATTTATCTTTTTGCTGACTTTAGAACCGGAAACTCAGGCCCCCTAGGAAATTGAATCCTTCGGCAGGATAACCTAAATAGTATTGATACTTCTTGTTCAGCAGATTGTGTACTTGCGCATAGACCGATACTCCTTTGAACACATTATAGCTTGCCCCAATGTGCAAATCATTGATAGCAGCCATTTTTGCGTATCCTTCCACTTCTTCCCTGTTGATGTAGTCATAGCTGAGATTGATATTCAAGGCGGAAATCGGATGAATACGAACGTTGAAAGACATTTCGTTGGCTGGTTTTACAGCCAACAGATATTCTTCTGTTTTGCTGTCCCATTTACGATAAGTGTACTTGGCAGATAAAGACACGATTTCTTTATAGTCGTAACTAACTTCACCTCCGACATAAAGATTGTCTGTATTATCTTGCGAGAAATTCAGATAAGATTCGAAATGGGTAACACTCGCTCTTCCGAAAGCTGAATAAGATAAGTCATTTTTCAAGTTCTGGTAGCCTCCGTATATATTGAACCATACTCCCGGATAAGGACTGGCCTTGAATCCGAGCGTACCATTAATTTGTTCGTATGTATCGTAAGGACGTTGCACATATCCCCAGGTGGAAGAAAGATGGGCGTCCGGCAGTTCGCCATAAGGACAAATACTCTCCAATCTGCGGAAATCATTGAGAAGTTTCCCTCCTGTTGCTTTGGCATAAACTACATAGCTGTCAGAGAATATGTATTGTGCAGTGATGTCCGGTGATACGCGGAATGTTTTGTCGAATCCGAAAGATAAGTCCACATTGGCGCCGACGTGTAATTTCCAGTCATCATTATCCAGTTCGTAATAAGGATTCAGAAGGAGGGTTGTATAATTCTTGAAGTATTCATCTCCAGTGGAGATATTCTTTGTATATCCGCTGTACAAGAAATTGTTCATAGCTAATGCAATAGTAACCGATTGCTGGTCGTTGATCGCTCCTGTGACATCTCCTTTGGTACGTATGATTGTTTCTTTAAGCGATGTATTGTCTGTATGTTCATTGAGCATATTGTGCTGACGTTCGTACATCAACAGATTCGTCTCGGCATTGAAACGCAGGGGAGCGGTTTCATCGATGAAATGAATGCCGGCATGAAAATCTCCGGATGTAAACTTTTGCTTGCTGTTCGCACTTCCCGGTTTGAAGTTAAAATTACTCAGTCCGAAGTTACCGGCAATATTCAAATCCAACTTGTTAAACTGGTGTGTATAATCTACGTTGGCACGTGTACGGTAATAGAATGCATTCCATTTCTCGCTGTCGGTGAAAGGAATGGTCAGTTTACCGTCCATCCCATCCATTTGGAAGCGTACATTCAGTTTGTCTTTATCAGACAAGCGGAATAAATAATTGGCGAGTACATCGAGATTGCCGTAATTGCCATAACCGGCACGCACATATCCGGGAGTGCTGCCGGGTTGTGTTTCTTTTCCGGTATAGGGGCGCATCAGACCTGCTGGAACGGAGGTCGCCGGAAAGAATGTCGTGGCGTATTCCACATTTTTCTTGCTGACTGTCGGTTCTTCCACTTTGGGCAGGACGTTCACTTTCGAAGCGTCCATAATATCCGGATTATATTCTTGTTCCACAACGACAGTACGGTTCATGGTCGTATCTTTGGGTTGGGTAGTCTGGGCATGAAGAGCTGACGGTATTGAGATTGCCAGTGTAAGTCCTCCTATTATATAAAAAGCTCGTTTCATATCATTTCTGTTTTTTAGATTCTCAATTTTCAGTTTTCAGTTTCTGAAGTCTGCTTTCAATCATACTCTCAATATCGTCGTTACCTTGATAGTTCTGTTGCAGGCTCAATAGGTATTGGCGTGCGTCCAGATCTTTGCCTGTCGCATGATAAACATCGGATAGAAGGACAAAGCTGCGTGCCAGCCAGTAAGCGTGAGGGGTACTCTGTTCGATGTAGTTGAGAAGTTCTTTTTCCGCAGCAGCATATTCTTTGGCATCGTAAAGCCCTTGGGCAACCTGATATTTCGCTTCGGCACCGTAAGAGTTACGTGTGTCCTTAGCCAATTCGCGATAATCGTCCATTGCTTTCTTGCCAGCTTTTTGGTTAGTATAAGCTTTGGCACGGTAATAGAGCGCTTCGTTTCTTAGTTCCGGACTAAGCTTTGGCTCTGTCAGTAAATTGGTAGCGGCATGGATTGTTTCCACATCGTCTCTCAACAGGAAGGCACAACGCAGGATACCTGTTTCGGCAAGCTGGCGTCTTTCTACATTGGTTGCTTTCTCTTTCAGCATTTTGTAACTTGCCAGTGCCTCTGCCGTATTTTGTTGGTTAAACTGTACTTCCGCCCGCAGGATAAGTGCTTCTTCCGCAAATGGATTATTCGGATATTCCAATAACTTGCCGGAGTGGAGGAGAATCATATCATAATTCTTCTGTTCACTGCCGATCAGACAGAGGTAGTAATGTGCATTCAGACTGAAAGCTCCTTCGGGGAAAGTCTGCAGGTATTTGTTGAGGCTTGTTTTGGCTTCTTCCATTCTGCCTTTCATATAAATTTTTTCGGCAGCGGTATACGTAAGCGAATCCTGTTCGTTGGCGTCGAAACGGATATGTCCCGGCATGGCATTCGCTAAAGCGGCAAACTCATCAATGCGGTTCAAGTCTACATAAATAGACTTCAAGTCACGCATGGCGAGGCGTGCTTCTTCGCTGCCCGGATATTTCTCGATAACTTGCTTATATGCTTCGATCGCTTGGTTATAATCTCCTTTCTGATAAAACAGCAAACCGATTTCTGCGGCAGCTTTCCGGCTGACCGGGCTTTCGGGATATTTGTTCAGCAGTTCCTTGAAGGAGGTGATAGCCTGATTGTTGTTATCCATTAGCACATAGGAACGCCCTTTCTCATAAATGGCGTTTACAGCATAAGGTGAAGCGGGATATTTGCCGACCAGACGGTTCAATAAAGTGATTTTACCGGTGTAGTCCTTCTGTAAGCCGGATACGAGAGCGAGTTGATAGAAAGAATAATCTCCTGAAGGAGTATTCATTTGCTCGGCTTGCGAATAGTAATGTTTGGCTTCTTCAAAGTTACGTACATGGAGGTGGCAGTCACCAATACGGTTGTAAGCGTCGGCAAGCGCCGTTGTGTTTTCTCCTTTTTCCAATTGGATATATTTTTGGAAATAGTTGCTTGCCTGTGTATAGTCTTTCCGATGGAAAGCGATATAGCCCAAGTTGTAATTAGCCAACGCGTACATTTCGTTATTGGGCTGGGTGGTCAGTTGCAGGTAGGCGTTGAAATCGCGGGCTGCCTCTACCATTCGGTTGAGACGATAATATGACTCTCCACACCAGTAGTAAGCGTCTGCTTTGGTCTGGCGGTTGTATTGTCCGATAGCGATAGACTGGTTCAGGTATTTAAGAGCCTGTTCGAAGTCGGCGTTGGCAAAAGATTGTGTACCTAACTGGAATAATATCTTTTGTTTGGCTTCCAGTATCTGGGCACTCGGTTTGGCAATCCGGTCGATAGATTTTAATGCGGCATCGTAGCTGCGGGTATTCATATAAACTTCTACCAGGTAACTGCTTACTTTTTCGGCGTATGGAGAGGTCGGAAATTCATTCAGGAACTTCTCGAAAGCAGTGACAGACTCGCCGAAGGCAGAAAAAGAAGTTTCGTGCAGGCAAAGCGCATAGTTATAAGCTGCCTGTTCTTTGATTTGCATATTGGCATTGGATGCAGCAGCCTGTTCGAAAGCCATACGCGCTTTGTTCTTTTCTGCCAATTGCAGGTAGGAAAGTCCCATGTGCAGATAAGCGTTCTGTGTAAGGGCGTCGTTTTCTGTGGTTACTTTGCCTAACGTCTCTGCTGCTTTGGAGTAAACTTTTGTTTGATAGTAAGAAAGTCCCAGCATATAAAGGGCATCACGGCGCGGGACGGCGTGCTCTCTGTCCAGATAATTGCTGAATGCTTCTACGGCTTGGGGATATTGCCCGAAGTGGTAGTAGGCATCTCCTAGGATGCGGTACATTTCGGCGTCGTGCTCGTTATTCGGGTAAGCCGACAGGTAATTCTGTGCTACGATTTGTGCCTTATCATAATTCTTGAGCTGTACATAAATCTCGGCGATATAATAAGGGACGAGTGCCTTGTATTTAGCATTGTCTTGTAGCGGCAGGAAACCTTTCAATGCTTCGTTATAGCGTTTCTGTGTGTAACGGATATAAGAAATATAGTAATCACAGTCTGTTGCATACTTGGGACTGTTGGCACGTAAGGTTTCGAACCAGATAGCAGCTTCCCGCAAATCGTTTGTTTTCAGATAACAGGTAGCCAGTTGATAAGTGCGGTCGTCCCGTTCCTCATTGTTTAGCAAATCGAGGTCGGTAGAGTTGAAGAGTGCCATAGCCTCATCGTATTTTCCTTCGTAGAAGTAGCAGGAAGCCAGTAACGAGTAGATACGATTGGCATAAGGAGTATCGGGATAATGGTCGAGATACTTGCGGAGCAATTCGATACGGTTCTTGTCGTTCAACTCGTAAGCTGAACTGACCAACATATACTCCGCATCTTGGAGTAGGCTGGCTGTTGGCTTTTGCTTTACAAATGCCTTTAGTGCCGGCAGGGCAGCGGCATAATTTTTTTCCTGGAAAAGTTCTTTCCCTTCTTTATAAAGGTTGTCAGCCGAAGTGAATTTATCACCTGTCTGGGCAAATCCTATAATTGGTGCGCAACAGATAGCCGCACAAATGAGTCTAGTAATTTCTTTTTTCATAATAGGGTGTTTATGCAAAAGTACTATATATCTTCCAATAACGTATTTTAATGGCTGTTAATTTAAAGCTCATTAAAATATTAGACAGAATGGAAGGGGATATGTTTCCGTAATTTGTTATATTTTAACGAATTATCTGTCGGATAAGAATTTTTTAAGTCCTCGACGGATAGAATCCAGTCCAAAATCTTCCGGATTGATCTCGGAGAGAGGCAGGAAGAAAGAATCTGATACATCATCCATTGCCGAGAAGTGGCTTATATCTTCTACGGTACAAAGAAAGAACATATCAAGTGTGTGCACGGGAAAACCGGAATAGATGTAAATATTGGGAAGTGAGAATTGATAGACGGCTTGTTGCACTTTCAATCCGGTTTCCTCCAATACTTCACGGGCTACGCCTTCTTCGCCGGTTTCGTTCATGTCGATAAATCCCCCGGGAAGGTCGAGCGTACCTTTGGCAGGTTCTTTGGCACGGCGGCAGACGAGCAGCTCGTTTTGGTCGTTCTGGATTAGAGCCACGGTAGCGGCGGACGGGTTGAAATAATAGACAAAGCCGCAATTTGTGCACTTCTTTGATTTTTCATTGTTGATCTCGAAATGCGAGGAACCACATTCGGGACAATATTGGAACAGGTCAAGAGGATGTTTCATAATTCTTTTGCAGATACTGCATTTTGGTTTTTTCGATTACAAAAGTACCTAAAAAAGCAAAAACGACAAACTTTGTGAGTGTATCGTTTTTGCCTGCCTTTCCTTTTTCGATATCTTTCGGATTAAATGGGACAGCTCAACCTGTATCCTGTAACTTTAACACCACTTCATCAGGATAATCTATTTCTCCTTTGGGGATAAAGTATCTTTCGGAGAGAGTGAAGCGATATCTAAGCATTTTTGTATTTTGTTCATGTTACGGACTTATTGGTTTCATCTATCGCCGCATAGAATTATTCGATTGGACTTTTTTTGCAAGGGCGGGTCTTCCGCCTTTATCTTTGCATCAGAAACAAGAAACAAAACGAAGTTTCTGATGTTATAAGTCAAATCAATTAATAACAATAAAAGCAATAAAGATTATGGAACCAATTTTAAATTCTCAACTTCCTGAATTCAGCGTTCAGGCTTTTCACAACGGAGCTTTCAAGACTGTAACCAACAATGACCTGAAAGGTAAATGGGCGATTCTGTTCTTCTATCCTGCCGACTTTACTTTCGTATGTCCTACTGAATTGGTGGATATGGCTGAAAAGTACGACCAGTTCAAAGCAATGGGCGTAGAAATCTACTCGGTAAGTACTGACTCGCACTTCGTACACAAAGCTTGGCATGATGCTTCTGAAAGTATCCGTAAGATTCAATATCCGATGTTGGCAGACCCGACAGGTGCTCTGTGCCGTGCACTCGGAGTATATATCGAAGAAGAAGGTATGGCATACCGTGGTACATTCGTTGTCAATCCGGAAGGAAAGATTAAAGTGGTGGAATTGAATGATAACAATATTGGCCGTGATGCGAGCGAATTGCTTCGTAAGGTGGAAGCTGCTCAGTTTGTAGCGACTCACGACGGAGAAGTTTGTCCGGCCAAGTGGAAGAAGGGTGAATCTACCCTGAAACCGAGCATCGACCTGGTAGGTAAGATTTGATAGATCTTGATAATGATGATTATGAAGGGCCGGTAACGGGAGACGCTGCCGGCCTTTCTTTTCAAAAAAATAGAAGGAGAAAAAGGTATATGTTAGAATCTGCATTAAAAGAACAACTGAAGGGTATTTTTGCCGGACTGGAGGCGAATTTTACTTTTGATATATCGGTATCATCCAGTCATGAAAATAGAACTGAACTGGTTGAACTGCTGGGAGACGTAGCAAACTGCTCCGACCACATCACTTGTGTAGTGAATGAAGGAAGCGGACTGAAATTTGCTTTATTGAAGAACGGTGACCGTACTGGAATCACTTTCCGGGGAATCCCCAACGGGCACGAGTTTACTTCGCTATTGTTGGCTATACTGAATTTGGACGGCAAAGGGAAGAACTTCCCCGATGAGGCTGTCTGCAATCGGGTGAAAGCACTGAAAGGCCCGATACAGCTGGTTACCTACGTTTCGCTGACTTGTACGAACTGCCCTGATGTTGTACAGGCTTTGAATGCGATGACAACACTCAATTCTTCCATTACGCATGAAATGGTGGATGGTGCGCTCTACCAGGACGAAGTAGATGCATTGAAGATACAGGGAGTGCCTTCCGTGTTTGCTGACGGCAAATTGCTCCATGTAGGGCGTGGCGAATTCGGCGAGCTGCTTGCAAAATTGGAAGAACAATATGGAATTGATGAAACCAAAGCGGTGGCTGAGGTGAAAGAATATGATGTGATTGTTGCCGGTGGAGGCCCTGCGGGAGTGTCGGCTGCTATCTATTCTGCCCGTAAAGGATTGCGTGTAGCTATTGTAGCCGAACGTGTCGGTGGGCAAGTGAAAGAGACTGTCGGCATCGAAAACCTAATCTCTGTTCCTGAAACAACGGGCAGCGAACTGGCAGATAACCTGAAAACTCACTTGCTGCGTTATCCGGTGGATCTGTTGGAACATCGTAAGATAGAGAAAGTGGAAATACTGGGAAAGCAGAAACTGGTAACGACTTCTGTCGGTGAAAAGTTTCTGGCTCCTGCATTGATTATTGCGACCGGTGCAAGCTGGCGTAGGCTGAACGTTCCGGGAGAAGCGGAGTATATCGGTCGCGGTGTTGCTTTCTGTCCTCACTGTGACGGCCCGTTCTACAAAGGAAAGCACGTAGCGGTAGTTGGCGGAGGAAATTCCGGAATCGAGGCGGCTATCGACTTGGCAGGTATTTGTTCTAAAGTAACTGTCTTTGAATTTATGGATGAACTGAAAGCGGATAATGTACTTCAGGAACGCCTTAAAACATTACCGAACGTAGAAGTATTTGTCAGCTCACAAACTACCGAGGTGGTAGGAAACGATGACAAACTGACTGCTTTGCGTATCAAAGACCGCAAAACGGAAGAAGAACGTCTGGTGGAACTTGACGGAGTGTTTGTACAAATCGGTCTTTCTGCCAATAGTAGCGCATTCCGCGAAGTGGTGGAAACCAATCGTCCGGGTGAAATTGTGATTGACGCACATTGTCGCACCAACGTGACCGGAATCTATGCAGCCGGAGATGTTTCCACCGTGCCTTATAAGCAAATCATTATCTCTATGGGAGAAGGGGCGAAAGCTGCACTTTCCGCCTTTGATGACAGAGTACGCGGCGTTATTTGATAGAACCGGAACTAAAAATAAAAGCTACAAAGGTATCGTTCATGCCTTTGTAGCTTTTATTTTTTTATTACCTTTGAGGCTCATTTAATTAACCCCCAATGAGAAACATGAAAAAGAATCTTTTATTCATTTTTGCCGCTCTATTTATTTTTTCGGCACAAGCTCAGAATACGTTGAAACTGATGAGCTACAATATCAAGAATGCAAACGGTATGGATAATGTATGTAATTTCCAGCGTATAGCGAATGTTATAAACAATACATCCCCGGATGTGGTGGCTATACAGGAAGTTGACAGCATGACAAACCGAAGCGGGCAGAAGTATGTGTTGGGCGAAATTGCCGAACGTACTCAAATGCATGGTTATTTTGCACCTGCAATAGACTATGACGGAGGAAAATATGGGATCGGACTGTTGACGAAACAACTCCCGCTTCGTTTGCAGACCTTACCTTTGCCGGGAAGGGAAGAAGCGCGTACATTGATTCTGGCGGAATTTGCCGATTATATCTATTGCTGCACTCACATGTCGCTGACCGAAGAAGACCGTATGAAATCATTAGAGCTGGTGAAGGCTTTCACTTCCTCCTCTACCAAGCCTCTCTTTCTGGCCGGTGACATGAATGCCGAACCGGAATCCGGCTTTATCAAAGAACTGCAAAAGGATTTTCAGATACTCTCTAATCCGAAACAGCATACATTCCCTGCGCCTGATCCTAAAGAGACGATAGATTACATTGCTACGCTAAAGCAGAATGCGAAAGGATTTGCTGTGATATCTGCAAAAGTCATAAATGAACCGATGGCTTCCGATCATCGTCCTATATTGGTGGAACTCCGTACTGCCGAAAAGGCGGATAAGATATTCCGCATGAAACCTTACTTGCAGAATCCGGTAGGCAACGGTATTACAGTGATGTGGGAAACCACCGTTCCTGCTTATTGCTGGGTGGAATATGGAACGGACACTACCCAACTGAAACGTGCACGTACGATTGTCGACGGACAGGTGGTTTGCAATAACTACTTGCACAAAATACGTATAGACGGCCTGCAACCCGGTCAGAAATATTATTACCGTGTATGCTCACAAGAAATTCTGCTTTATCAGGCGTATAAAAAGGTGTTCGGCAATACGGCGCAGTCGGCCTTCAGTGAGTTTACACTTCCGGCAACGGATACAGACTCTTTTACTGCCGTTGTCTTTAATGACCTGCATCAGCATACGCAAACCTTCCGAGCTTTGTGTCAGCAAATCAAGAATGTCAATTATGACTTCATTGTCTTCAATGGTGACTGTGTAGACGACCCGGTGGACCATAATCAAGCAACCAGTTTTATCAGTGAACTGACAGAAGGAGTGTGTGGCGACCGTATACCGACTTTCTTTATGCGTGGCAACCATGAAATCCGCAATGCCTATTCTATCGGTTTGCGCGACCACTACGACTACGTAGGGGACAGGACTTACGGCTCTTTCAATTGGGGGGATACCCGTATCGTTATGCTGGACTGTGGGGAAGACAAACCGGATGACCATTGGGTGTATTACGGTTTGAATGATTTTACCCAGTTACGTAATGAACAAGTTGATTTCCTGAAAAAGGAGTTGTCTTCCAAAGAATTCAAGAAAGCCGGGAAACGTGTCCTTATTCATCATATTCCTCTTTATGGAAATGACGGAAAGAACCTTTGTGCAAATCTGTGGACCAAACTATTGGAGAAAGCACCTTTCAATATCAGTCTGAATGCACATACTCATAAATATGCTTATCATCCGAAAGGTGAGCTGGGCAACAATTATCCGGTTATTATCGGTGGCGGGTATAAAATGGATGGCGCTACGGTGATGATTCTGGAAAAGAAAAAAGACGAACTGAGAGTGAAAGTTCTGAACGCAAAAGGAAAGATTTTACTGGATATTACCGTCTGAAACGATTGGGAATAAAATAAAGGCAGGCTGTCTCGATATAAAGAGGCAGCCTGCTTTGTTGAGTAACCGTAAAATGTTACTTCTCTATATGAATAATACCTGTATATCCTCCTCCTCTGCTCATATCTATGGGCAGTTTTTCGTTGTCCTTGATAACTTGTTCTATTATTTGGGAGTCTTTCGCCTGTTGGCCGGCATTTACTCCATCTATATGTGCTTTTATTTTCTTCGGTCCATTTCCTATGAATGATAAATCAATCTCAATATGCCGTGGGGTAACTCCGTTGATTACTCCGATATACCATGTATCGTCATGCCGGCGTGCAAGAGCGATATATTCGCCCACTTCTCCCTCCAAAGGGACTGTCTCATCCCAGGTTGTAGGAATACTTTTGATAAATTCAAAACTCCGGAGATTCTTGTCATATTTAGTAGGACTGTCCGAAATCATTTGCAACGGGCTTTCGTAGACTACATACATGGCTAACTGGTGGCTACGTGTGCCCTGACTCATCGGTTCATGTTGATTTTCATAGAATGTTTCCGGATGTGCGTTAAGCATAGCTCCGGGAGTATAGTCCATTGGGCCTACCCACATACGCAGATAAGGGATGATTACATCATGTGTAACCGTGGCTCTTTTGCTCCATTTGTTATACTCCAGTCCTATTACTCCTTCGCGTGTCATCAGATTCGGGTATTTGCGTCTCATGCCCTCGTTGGGGTAAGAACCGTGAAAGTCTACTAATAATTTGTATTGAGTGGCTTTAATAGCTACTTGTTCGTAGAAGTTAACCATTTTGGCATCATTACGGTCCATAAAGTCTATTTTGACTCCCTTCACTCCCCATTTGCTGAATTGTGCAAAAGCCTCATCCATTTGTCGCATGATGTTTACCCATTTCGACCATAACTGGATACCTACTCCTTTTTCTGTTGCATATTCACAGATACGCGGAATGTCAACATCAGGATTGAGGGTTAACAGATCGTTACGTGCCGACCAGCCTTCGTCGATCAGGACATATTCGATGTGATGTTTGGCTGCATAGTCTACCAGATAGAGATATGTATCGGTATTAATGCCACTTTTGAAATTTATATGATAGATATTGCGGTCATTCCACCAGTCCCATAATACTTTACCGGGTTTAACCCATGTATAGTCGGCGGCTTGTTCTTTCTCCTCGGAGAGTAAATATATAAGCTCGCTTTGTAATATGGAAGAAGCATTGTCGAAGATACCGGTCACCCGCCATGGAAAGACCCGTTTCCCGCAGGTGGGAATAAGATAGTCTTTGCGTGTGGAGGCATAGATTTTGTTATCCCCTTCGTATGGCACTTCCTTATCCGGATAATTGGCAAAAATGCCATGGAAGGATTCTTGGGCGGGTTGTAAGTACATTCCCGGATAATTATAGAGATTGGCTTCTGCTAATAATACTTTGTATTTGTCTACTTCGACCATTACAGGCGCTACGGAGAAACTGTCTTTGGGTAATGCATTGATCGGCTTTACCGTATAATCCTGCTCAAACCAGTTTTGTAGCTGGTCGGTTAAAAGAGTGTACGAGGTATGATCCTGTCCGAAGCGGAAAGATACCGACTCTTTCTTCACAGGCTGTTTATTGTTTGCAGTACTTACGAAACGATAGGCCACTCCGTCATTATAGACTCTGAATTCGATCTTATAGTCTTTGTAAATAAGCTCAACTTGGTTATAATTATCCACTGCCTCTTTATATTTACGCGGCACAATAAATTCCACTTTCTCCAAAACGCTTTTGCGGGTTATCTTTCTACATTTGCCTGTTCCCCAAGTGTCGTTTCCGACTGTAAGTGAGAGCGGGCAAGTATCAAGAATCTTTGTTCCATTCCGGGATAAGCTGTAACTGACCTGATTGTCAGTCTCGATAGTTATTACATTTTTCTTGTCCGGCGAACTGGCCTCAATTATTTTGGCAACTGTTATCGAAGGAAAACAGAAGGCTGCTGTTAGTAGGAAAAGAATATGGTTCATTTTCATAATTAGTTTCCTCCGGATAAAACGATGAATGATAATCCTGTGATGAACAGAATAAACATGATTCCTAAAAGTCTGTCGGTTGATTTGGAACTACCGGTGAACTCTTTCCAGATAAATACACCCCATAAGGCGGCAATCATAGGTGCTCCCTGACCGAGAGCGTAGGAGATGGCAGCTCCCGCTTTTCCTGCGGCTATATAGCTTAAAGCAGTTCCCAATCCCCATATACATCCTCCGAGGATACCTACCAGATGTGTGCTTGCTTTTCCTGCAAAATATTCTTTATAGCTTACAGGAGTTCCTACAAACGGGCGTTTCATAACAACTGTATTGAATAGGAAGTTGCTCAGGAAGATACCGATTGAGAATATAAAGAAAGCGGTGTATGGAGTAGCCATGCCCGGAGTCGGAGAGTCAAAATTGTTAAGGTCCATGGCAGCAGCCACAAAACGGTAGAAGAAAGACATAAGTATGCCGGCAATAGCCGCAAGAATAATCCCTTTCTTGCTATTATTATTTCCCTTTTTTTGTTGTCTGCCTGCCGCTATTCCGTTGCAGATGATAGCGATAACAATCAAGATTACTCCAGTAAACAACCAGAACGGATCTCCTTTAGGAGTGCTGAAATAGTTGATGAACACACCTAGGACCAAGGCAAGTCCTACGCCCAACGGAAAAGCAACCGCCATTCCGGCTATGGAGACCGAAGCTGAAAGTAAGATGTTGGAAGCATTGAAAATAATTCCTCCGATCAAGGCACTGACTATGTATCTGGTATCTACTTGCCGGATATCTTCCAGAAAACCTCTCCCCGAATCTCCGAAACTTCCGAGTGTGAAAACGAGAAGTAAGGCAAATAATAAGATACCGATTGTATAATCCCAGTAATAAAGCTCATAACGCCAGTTCTTGCTGGCCAGTTTCTGGGTGTTACCCCAGGAACCCCAACATATCATGGTTATGAAGCAAAAGATAATGGCTAGTGTATAACTATTGACTATAAACATGACTCTTTCTTTATTGGTTTATATTCTTTTCTTCTTTCCCTGTCACCTGGCGGACAATGGCACCTAATGTTCTCTGAATATTCTCATTTCCTTGAATCATAAGATATTGATGTTGTCCTTTGTCTGACGCATTAAATAGACTGTGTCCTGCACTGTCTATTGTAATCGTTCCTTTTGTTGACAGTTCAAAATAATCCTTCTCCGGCTCTATGGCCTGTATGACAGAAGTCAAATCCCAAGTTTGCCTGTCGTATGGCATTTTGTTATATATCTGGTAAGATACACAAAGAGGATGTTTGTAAGCGTTCGGGAAATCATTCAAGATACTCTGATGCGGATACAACAATTTGTTGCCTAGTTCCCAGCCGCTTGCAATGACCGGAGTGGGCCATTCGCTGAATACGGTTTGTGCGGCATTTATATCCTGTACTAGATTCCATTCGGGGAAATCGAACTCGTTCCCATAGAGTCCTCCCATTACGGACAACAGCTTCACTTTTTGGGCAACGAGTGATTTGCCGTCCAAAGGACTGTATTCGTCGGCTTCTGAGCATAGCAGGCGTGAAAGGTTCGTTTCCGGTCCTACGGCAATAAATACCACGGAATTATCTGGTTGTGAAGCCAGTAATTTCCGTAATAACTTATATCCTTCCGGCAGATTGTCTTTTATGCTTCTTTGAGGATACAGTATCTTATTGCCTTCAATAATGGTATCCAAAGTCTGGCGGAGATAACCTCCGTCTTCGGGAGTAGCTCCGTTGTATGCATATCCCAATGGAATGTCTCCCCTCTCGTTGAGGCGGCAATATCCGTCAATATATTCAATTGAATAAGGGTTGGACTTGCTGATTGTGATACCTAGCAGATCTATTGTTCCGGCTTTCTCATAGTTGAATAGCATTTGCATAGCCAGCACGTCGTCAATGTCATTGCCGACATCCGTGTCGAATATCACGGGAACAGGAATCTTCGTTTCTGTAGGCTTGTTACAGGCGCTCAAGAAGCAGAACGAAAGGATTGCAACAGATGTGATATATTTATATATTTTCATGTTACTGATTATTTATCGGGTTGTTTGAATTGATATTTTAAAGACTTGTCACTTTGAATGTCGAAGAATAAATCTGGATTCAGACGGGTATCGGCAACTGATTCACCAATACCGATATAGCCCATTGGATGATAACCGCCTTCGAAATAATTCTCATTGGCAAATCGGAGCGAAGGTTGCATACCGGCCGGATCGAGCACCGTTAAAGCCAGGATATATTTTCCCTTGGCAATGGGGGCGTCAATAGAAATATTCTTTCGGATGTGATAAGTTGGCGGAGCTATTTGGTATTTATGTTCATCTACAGACCAATTATCTCCCGGCATCCATTCGGAGATGTTTACTTCCTCCAATATTTTTCCCCACACTTTTTGATGACTTTCAGGGTCTAGTAAAGCTACTTCTACCGGCCAGTTATAATAGAATGGAGACGATCCGCTGTTGACAACTTTGAAAGAAATAGGGAATTGTGCTCCCACCTTAATTTCTTTCGGGTAAGAGAATTCATTGATAATGAACCGGTACCCCATGGCTTTTTGCAGTATCTCTGCATTTTTCCGGAACTCCGGTTCGTTGAAGTCTGCCCAGGTGATTCCGCCTAGATGATTGCAGTGCAGGTTCCGGATCTGTTCCATGACATATTCCCGGGTATCCTTATCTGCCACCACTTCTTCAAAAGATTTGAACCGGGCTAAATCTCCCCAGTTCCAAGTAATTTCTCCACCTATCGGCTGGGTTTTCCAACGATCACCCAGCTTCTTCATTTCCTCATAACCTCTTACAATCTCTTGGGGTTGAGACCATGAATCCCAATAAATTCCGAATTCATAATCTTTAAATTCATAGGCGTAGCGAACCATTACTTTCTTGTTTTTGAATGCTTTGGCAAAGGCATCTCCCAGGATCTTTTCCATGCCCGGAATCCATGTCCGGTTAGCTACGTGTTCCGGTTCGTCGTGCGGAGCCCAGTAAGTTGAGAGATCCGGATCATGGTGTTCTCCCCATTCGCCGATGATCCCCATTTCTACATACGCTACCCGTGGATCGTTATCCCATGCCTGTCCGAGTTTCTCTACCAGTTTTTTTACGCGCTCAGGAAAAGAAGGATCAAAGTACCCCCCGCTAATGGGGGTATTTTTGTCTTTTTCTTCTACATAGGCGCCCACGGAGTTCGGTTTCTGTTTATAAGGACCTTTTTCCGGATCTATTCCTTTAGGCCAGTGCCAACCGGTCAAGTCGTCCGGATTAGTGGGGTCTTTAGGTTTTCCGCCATGCCAGGGCTCCAGCCATACAAGAAAAACCCGGGGAATTACCTTGACATTTATGTCTTCCACGCCTTTCCATCGATGATTGCTGTAAGCGATAATCTTGTCTACCCCGTCATTGGCGTCATCCTCGATCATATTCCACTGCATATATTCTTTTGTCAGTGAACCGTAAGGGTAGGGATATTCTTCCCTGACCCGGTCGATACCGGGAGCGAAGAATTCCCTGAAGCCTTTCATCGGATTCCTGAATGCATTCGGATACTCCTGGTAAGAAACCGTGACGGTTTGTTCACTACAAGCAGATAACGTTCCGAATGCCATTAGGAGTAATATGTTTCTGATGCTTGATTTCATTAAGCTTATTGGTTATTGGATTTTATATTTCAGGGTTTTATCCTGCCTCATGTCATTAAAACTGCTGACCGGTATCTCAAAATAGATAGGCTCGGTATTGACGCCGATATGTCCCATTGGGTGACGTCCTCCTTCAAAGTAGTTCTGAACGGCGAATCTCAGTGAAGGAAGCATACCGGCCGGATCTAGCACAGCAATAGAGATGATGTAATCTCCCGTATCCAGTTTCTTGTCTAAAGTCAGTTCTTCTTCAACATGGTTCGGAGTAGCCGGTTGGGTATAAACTTTGGTTGAGTTGTTCCAGTTATCTCCCGGCATCCATTGGGATATCTTGGGAGTCTTCAGTGTTTTGCTCCATACAACTTCCTTGGTTTGGGAATTTAGCAGGGATATTTCTACCGGCCAGTCATAATAGAAGGGTGACGAGCCTGTGTTGGTTACGTCAAATGATATTTTGAACGGCTCATCCGGCTTGATACTTGTTGGGTAACTGAAATTGGATAAAACAAAACGGTACCCCATTGTCTTTTGCAATAATTCAGCGTTTGGCTCAAAAGACGGGTCGTTAAAGTTAGCCCAGGTGATACCTCCCAAGTGGTTGCAATGCAAATCACGTATTTGCTGGATGACCAGGTCTCTTGTCTTTTCATCTGCCACCACTTCTTCAAAAGATTTGAATTTATAGAGGCTTCCCCAGTTCCAGGTTATTTCTCCACCTATCGGTTGAGTTTTCCAGCGGTCGCCGAGCTTTTTCATTTCCTCGTAGCCACGCACCTTTTCTTCATCAATAGCCCATGAATCCCAATAGATTCCGAATTCATAATCTTTAAACTCGTACGCATAGCGAACCATTACTTTCTTGTTTTTGAAGGCAGCGGTAAATGCATCTCCCAACACCTTTTCAATGCCCGGTAACCAGGTACGGTTCTCTACATGATTGGGTTGGTCGTGAGGAGCCCATACTGTGGTGATGTCCGGGTCATGATGTTCCCCGAATTCGCCGATAATCCCCATTTCCACATACGCTACCCGCGGATCGTTGTCCCATGCTTGTCCAGCCTTCTCTACCAGTTTTTTCACTCTTTCCTGAAAAGTAGGGTGGCAATAGCCTCCAATAATAGGAGCGTTAAGATCGTCTTCATCGTATGTCTCTCCCGGAATGTCGCTTGGCCAATGCCAACCGTTCAGGTCGTCCGGGTTGTCTGTATAAGTGTTCTTGGCATATCCTCCGTGCCAGGGTTCCATCCATACGATATAGATACGTGGGATAACCTTGACATTGATATCTTCTACTCCCTGCCACCTGTGGTTACTGTAAGCTATAATCTTGTCGACACCGTCGCTTTCATTGTTTTCCAGCATATTCCATTGCATATATTCTTTAATGATGGAGCCGTAAGGATACGGATATTCGTCTCTTACCTTGTCATAGCCCGGGCCGAAGAATTCACGTAAACCTTTCATCGGATTTCGTATCGCATAAAGATATTCTGCCGGATTGACCGTAACTCTTCCGTCTTTGACTTCTATAGTTCCTCCCCCTTCGATAGGAGGGAGTATGCCATGGTCTTCTTCTTTACATGAATAAAAGAAGATACTCATCAATAGTCCTGTGATAAAAATAAATTTTTTCATGTGCTAAATGATTTATGTTAATATCCTTCGTTGTTTTCTGTGATAGCGTCATTGGCATCGACGGCTGCCTGTGGAATTGGGTATAGAACATGATAAGGCTGGATGGTGACTCCGGCATGGTCTTTCATATATTCGCCCAGTTTGCCGAAGCGGATTAAATCCCAGCGGCGCAGGTGTTCACAACATAATTCATGTAATCTTTCTTCCAGTACGACTTCGGCAAATTGTTCTTTATTCAGATTATCGGCTGCTGTTATGGAAGTCAGTCCTGCCCTGCCTCGTACTTCATTTAAGGCATCATACTTATCATTACTTGTGTCATCAATGCTGTTCAGCGCTTCCGCTTTCATCAAAAGCACGTCTGCATAACGAATCATTGTAAAATTCAGATTATCATCTTCAATCACATTACCTGTTTCTGCGTCCCAGAATTTGCCGGAAGAAGGAGGTGTCTGGGTGACGCCTGCATATTCTGTGATGAAGAATGCTTTTTTACGTTTATCGTTGTTATCATAAGAATCGTATAAATATTGTGTCGGACCAAATCCGCCCCAGCCGCCAAAGTTGGTCGGTCCGCCTACATTACGAGGTCCCCAATAAGAATGCTGGATACTTCCCTCCAGTCCCCATGAACCGGAATGCTTGAATTGAATTTCAAATATATTCTCATATTCCTGATTCTTGTTTTTAGGATCGAATATATCCTTTAGATTATCGTACAATTTGAATTTGCCTTCGAGCATCCGGCAGTATTTTAATGCTTCTTCCGGTTTTCCCCACTGAAGGTAAATGCGTGCCAGCAAAGCCTGGGCAGCGTATGAAGTGGCTCTTCCTTTATCTTGGGCATTCGGCCAGGAGGTAGGGAGACCGAGAGCTGCTTCCATATCCTGCGTAATCAGTGTGTAAACTTCGTCAACCGTAGCGCGCGGTCTCATGATTTCACTTCTGTCAATGGATGATTTTGTCCATAAGGGAACTCCACCGTACATTCTTACTAAGTCGAAATAGTAGATCGCTCTTAAAAAACGAGCTTGCATAATCATGGAATTATGAAGATCCGCACTGACTGCATCCGAAGGCATATCAATAACTGCATTGCAACGTTTGATACCTTCGTAACAGAGCCGATAGTGATTGTCCAGGAATTCGTGTGAAGCGGAAAAAGTATAGTAATGCAATTGGGAATAAGCCGCCCAACCCATATCAAACGGAATTACTTCATCTGTTCCGAATTCAGTAAGGGTAATGGTATATTTCCCGACAAAGACTTCCTGGAGCGTGCCATAAGCGGCATAAAGAGTTTGCTGCCAGTCTTCCGGTTTTTCATAAGCATTTTCCGGTGTTAGTACACTTTGGGGTGTCAAGTCAAGAAAGTTGTCGCAACTACATAATGTCAGGCAACTGAAAGCTAATATTGATAAATATTTTTTCATAATGTTTCTGTTTTTAGAAGTTAAGAGAAATACCACCGATAAAGCTACGGGCGTTCGGATAAGGATTGGTATTGTCGCTGGACTCTACATCAAATCCCGTAAATTCCGTAGCTGTGAATAGGTTTTGTACAGAGAAATAAACTCTGATATTTGAGGCTTTGATATTTCTGATGACGTTTTTCGGCAAGCTATAACCAATTTCCAGATTACGGAGGCGGAGATAATCACCTTTTTGGAGATTGGCGTCGGTACCATCTCCGTTGGCATAAGCACTACCAACTCTCGGAGCCGGATATTTGTTGTTCGGTCTGTCTTGTCTCCAATAATATTTGTAATAGTTTTCACTCATGTTTCCCCATACATTGAAAGAATTGAGGTAACGGTTCAGTGAATTGTTGATTTTATGTCCTCCTGCAAAAGTAAAGAACGCGGTAAGGTCAATACCTTTATATGAGAATGTATTCGTAAAGCTACCATAATATTTGGGAGTGGAAACTCCGCAGAAATCACGGTCTTCTCCGTTGATGACATAGTCTTTCTTGGCATCCAGAATCTTGCGGTCACCGGGTTGGGCATTGTACTTGGCAGCTTCGGCAGCTTCATTGGTTTGCCAGATACCTTCGGATTTCAATAAGTAGAACTGTCCGATAGGACGTCCCACAAACAATGTTTTATTGACATCTTGTTTGCCGTCATAAAGTTCTTTGATCTTATTGTTATTATAAGAAATCATGAAGACAGTTGTCCATAAGAAGTCTTTGGTACTGATGTTGACCGTGTTCAGCGTAAATTCAATACCTTTGTTATCAATTTTGCCGATATTGGTAAGTGAAGTTCCGAAGCCGGATTCCAACGGAAGGGGTACTTCCCATAGCAGGTCAGTCGTACGCTTATAGTAGGCCTCGATCGTACCGGCTATCCGATTGTTGAATAACCCGAAGTCAATACCCAAGTCTAGTTGGTTGGCTTTTTCCCAAGTCAGTTCCGGGTTCGAAATAGAGGTTTGTACGGAGCCGGTTACCAGGTTATTACCTAAAATGTAATTAGCGGAAGCTCCTCCGAGGGCGATTGTCGGGGCATAAGCAAAATCTCCGATATTCTGGTTACCCAGTTTGCCGGCGCTGATTCTTAACTTCAGGTTGCTGATGACCGGAGCGTTTTCTTTGATGAAACTTTCTTCAGAAGCACGCCATGCAAGAGCCAGTGATGGAAAGAATCCCCATCGGTGTCCCGGAGCAAAACGGGAAGAACCGTCGCCGCGCATCGTCAATGTTGCCAAATAGCGGTTGCTGAAATTATAATTGAATCGTCCGTAGAAAGACACCAGAGAAGATGGGACTGCATACGAAGAGTTCGGTCCATGTTCTTCCGCTCCTTGCAAATTGTAATACTTGAGAATAGATGATAACTTTTTGGAGTCGGCGGTTACTTCTTCATAATCTGTTCTGGAAGCGGAGAAACCTGCCATTGCAGAAAGTTGATGTTCTTTATTGATGTCAAATGAATAAGTGGCAGTGTTCTCTGTTTGCCAATATCTTTTCTTGTTCGACATCACATTAGCATGGCCACCAGCCGTATAATGCTGTCCCATACGGCCGTCTTCGTAAGTATTTACTTTATAAAAGACAAGTTCTCCGCCGTTATCGGAACGTAATTTCAAGTTCTTTATCGGTTCTATCTCGATGTAGGCGGAACCTACGAATCTGGACTTGAGTGTGGCTTTGTCAAGCAGGTCAACAATAGCCACCGGATTTGCTCTCGTGTTGAGGAAACCATCGAAGTATTCTCCGTCTTCGGTATAGATAGGAGCTGTCGGTTGTGAACTAATGGCACTGAACATAGTTCCGTATCCCGAATCGGCTTCTTCATTGATATTCATGAGCTTTGACTCAATGACATTGAAACGTACACCGTATCTCAGCCACTTGTTTAGTTTGGCATCCATATTATATCGGACGGTCAGCTTATTGAAAGACGAGTTTTTGATCGTACCTTTCTGATCATACCAGTCTACTCCTAAAAAGTGTTGTATATCGTTCTTCCCTCCGGAAATCGAGAAGTTATAGTTTTGGTATTGCCCGTTTTGGGTCACTGCGTCCTGCCAGTCGGTCGATTCACCACGGCTTAGCAAGCGTAGTTCTTCTGATGTCCATTTGTAGTTAGGCTGGGCAATGGATACTAATTCATAGTATTGCTGTGCGTTCATCAAATCTTGCTTGTTCAACATTCGTTGCGTACCGAAAGAGGCATTCAGGGAGATTTTGGCTTTTCCGCTTGTACCCTTCTTGGTAGTCACGAGTACTACGCCATTAGAACCTCTCGAGCCATAGATAGATGCGGAAGAAGCGTCTTTTAATATTTCGATAGATTCAATATCACCGGAAGATAAATCCTGCAAACCTCCTTGTACGGGAATACCGTCGACGATGTATAACGGCTCGCTGCCGGCTCGGAGCGAACCTACTCCACGAATAACGACAGAAGCATCTCCACCCGGTTTTACGGAGCCGGTAGTGACTTGCACGCCGGCGGCAAGTCCTTGCAGGGCAGTTGTCACTGTTCCTACTTTGGAGTTAGTAAGATTTTCTGATTTGATAGAGGCAACGGCACCCGTTAAATCGCTCTTTTTGGCAATACCATACCCGATTGCCACTACTTCGTCCAGATTAATGGCGTCTGCTGCCATTTGTATATTAATGACATTTTGCTTTCCTACGGTAACAGATTGTTTTACCATACCCACGAAAGTAAACTCCAGAACATTTCCTCTTTGGGCCCTGATGCTGTAGTTGCCGTTTGCATCACTTACTGTTCCTGTTTGAGTACCTTTTATGGTTATAGATACACCTGGCAATGTTTCATTACTCGTGTCGGTAACGGTTCCTCTAATGTTGATTGTCTGTGCATGTAATACACTGGCAAAAAAGATGGCTATAAATAATATAATGTGTTTTTTCATGACGCTTATTTTATAGGATTGTTAGTTAATAGGCCCGGATAGGAAGAACACCAATTTTCCAACCGCTTTTTGAGCAGATTTCAGAAACGATATTAGTCTCTTCGTAGAAGTTCACATAATAGGCAGACCAGCCGGCTTCCCCGTCGCCTTCACTTGAAGTCCAGTAATTGTTTGCCGGAATATTGACTCCTTTCTCAGCTAATAAACTTTTAACTTTGAATACTTCGATCAGCTCTTCTCTGGAAGGGAGGAACCAGTCGGCATATACGGCATTTCCTTCAGTGACACTGTTGTCCAGACAAAGTTGGGCGGCAATTTTGACTCCTTGCCACTCGGGCCAGTTGTTCGCACTTTGCAATGCATTAAACTTTTTGACTATATTTTGAGTGTTTGTATAGCCGCTTCCCATGTTTTGACTCGTTCCGGCCGCATCCGACGGATTTACCTCCGGACCGAATTGTTCTGTTCCCGTACCGATGTTACTCATGTTTACGATATATCCGTGTGCCTTTGCAGCGTCCACCCAGAATACAACACCTCCTCCGAGTTTGTCGCCAACATTCGTCTCGATAGTGATTGTTCCAAGATTACTTTTCCGTTCTCCCCTGATAATCATAATAGAGTTTACCCCGTATAATCCTTCCGGAAGTGTAAATTCTACTCCTTCTTCATTAAGAGTTAATGGCAGATTGTATTCGACGCCTGTCGGGTAGAAAGAAGCATATAATACGGCGACGTCCCCTGCTTCAAATCCTTTTCCCTGAATCTCGACTTTACTTTTGGGTTGTACATTACCTGAAGGGAGAACGATATCAATGATCGGAACAACGAAAGGTACTTTGAAAGTTCCGTTTAAAACGGTCTGTTTCCCTGCTCTTTCAATTGTTACGGTATACTCGCCGCCTGCTTCTACCGGGACGATAAACTTCAGGTAACTGTCTGTAATCTCCGTGACTTCTACCTTTTCTTTCTGGTTGTCAGCGTTACTTAAATAGACTATATCTTCTTTTGCAAAACCGAGTCCGTTGATTTGCGCAACCTGACCGGGGATGATGTCATTTTCCGAAGGAAATTTTATTTCCTTTAGAATGGGGGCTATGGGAGTAGCGGTGTGTTCGTCGTCGCTATTACAACTATAAAAGCTGCATACTATCAAGCCCGATAAAATAGGGATGAGTAGTCGTTTCAAATAGGTTTTCATGGTTCATTAAATTTAAAAGTTGAACGATAAGGCTAATTCTTTTTCAAGCATGAAGTGCTTCACTTCATCGAGAGTGGGAATAGACGGTTGTGCACCCGAGCGTGTGACTGCAATGGCTGCCGCAGTGTTGGCAAAGTTGAGTGCTTCCCGGTCTATTTCTTTTTTTGCACAAACGACCGCCAATGCGCCGCAAAAAGTGTCACCTGCGGCGATTGTGTCGATCGCATTTACTTTACAACCGGGAAGTTGGATGGTTTCTTTAGCATTTTTCATGTATGCACCTTGGCTTCCCAGTGTGATTACCACATTGCTTGTACCCGCTTTCAGCAATGTTTCGGCTATTTCCTCAAGATTATTATCTGTATAATCTATCCCTGAAATGAATGAAGCTTCCAGCTCATTGACGACTAGTATATCAATGGCTTTCATCAGCTCCTCATCGATCAGACAGGCGGGTGCGGGATTGAACAATACCTTTTTACCTTTTTGTTTAGCCAGAAGAGCTATTCTTTTAATCGTTTCGTAAGGAATCTCGGCTTGCATAACTATGATATCTGCTTCGTCAATTACCTTTGAAAAATGAATAATTGAACCGGGTAATAAAGA